>Ga0307513_10000297_pt1 | contig 72053 bp, 64 predicted proteins | sample 15_EM_MG_FD_202174 | JGI IMG/M metagenome (GOLD analysis project Ga0307513, IMG submission 202174) | Populus trichocarpa ectomycorrhiza microbial communities from riparian zone in the Pacific Northwest, United States - 15_EM | ecosystem: Host-associated > Plants > Roots > Unclassified | place...
CTGTATCCGGAAACAGGGGTGATCCTGGAGTCGGAGTTTTGTATGGTACAAAATCCGTGCTTATCTAAGTCACATACAAAATTCGGACTCCAGGATCACCCCTGTTTCCGAATACTTCTTGCCTGGGACAAGTACCATGAAGTTATCATGAATTGATAGGATTATGGGATGCAGGTAGGCCAACTTTGGCAACCAAAGAGCTGCGGGGACGCATCCGCACCCCGCTGCCCCCAATGCCGAGCATCCGCGAATTTCGCCCCCGGAAGTGGGGCACATAAGGGCAGCAGAGGAGGAAAGTTGGTCTTATGATACTTGCATCACAAACACAAATGGTATTATATCTCTAGTGTGCGAGTATTATTACAACCCCCCTCCCTCCCTCAATGCAGCCAGCTTACAGTTTTAAAATCATTGAGAAGCGCGGAATCCGAGAAAAAGACTTCCTTCTCTTCTTATGGGAAAATTGGAGTTTAGGTGATTCCCCCTCGCATCCATCTTATTTTTCAGATGCAAAAAATGCAGGAAGCCCCGCATATTATGTCCCTACGTAGGTATTCCAAGTTTGCTAGAGAAATATGGCTTAACAGAATAAGCTTGTATAAGGGTGGGGGTAAGGTGAGTTCAAATACAAGACTAGTGCGAATACCCTTGGCTTCCGGCCAGAGAGTGCATTTAGAGAATTTAGAGCTATCAACCCGACACGGCAGAATTTCCAAAGCTCAGCATAGCCCGGTTCCCTACCAGCGAGGCGCGATCGTACTGTACTCGCTCAATCAAACAAACTGAGGTGGGAGCCCTTTGGTTACCAAGGTTGAAGGAGATGGATGGGGATGCGGCTACGGTACTTGGAGAGAGAACACCGGTATGCTACAGCCTTGCCGAAGGTGGAGGTTTCAAAGTTAAACATATAATTTTTCAGTTCAAAGTAAACACAGGGAGCCGGATTAGGTTACTTTAGTGTGTTAGCCAATAGTATCCCCATGCTTCTAGTACTCGAGTACAAGTAATGTGGCATACCACTATTTAAACGCACCAAGGTAAGCAGAAATAAGTACGCAGGACAGCATATCTTATAGATGCTAGAATAGTCTTAATATTCATCAATAAGACCTTAAAACCAAGGAGAGTTTTGGCAGAGATGCTACTAGTGTTTCTGAGCCCCGACACAGCAGAGTCCCGCCGGCCGGGATTGTGCGGTCATTACAGACTTTTTGACCCCTGCACCAGACTGTACACGGACGAAAAAGCAGTGGTACAGCACAAAGCAGACTGAGAACTGGTGTACAGGTAACCCACCGGAGGCTCCTGATGACAGTTTGACAGTTGTATCCCAGGCAAAATTAGGTGGCGGGCGCCCCTGACTTGGGACTGGCCACAACTCGGCCAGAATCTAGTAAGGGTTGTTTTCATAGACATGCTGGGATAGATTCTCGCGGTACCGGCACTTTATGGTCAGGCCCATATCTCCAAGGCATCAACAAGTAAGATTGAGAGAATTGTCATATCTTGAGGCAAATCGTACCGTATCTCGGTAGGTTTCGACGTGGGGGTCCCCTGATCGTTGTATCATACCACCACTAGTACCTTGTGTCTTCCCCGGATAATAAATGAGTTAAAGCACGGGTAACACCCATAGCTCCTCTCTCCTACTCTACTCGTAGCTGGATATTACTCTACAATCATATAACCCAACTACCAATCAGATAAACAAACCTTATCCTCCCAGAGCAAGCGTCCCACCCGCACCCCGCCAATTGGTCGAATACCCGGAACGCATTGCACGTTCCAACAACCCAATCCACCATTCGCCCAAAAAAGAGTACAACGCTGTGCTATTCTATCACTCGTTTATTCGCGCGACAGGATACCGGCATTCAGGCCGCGGCGGCTACTCCCTTCTCATCCCATACAGTACTCGGGGGTGAGGTTAGTGATGGGATGGACAAGGGTTCGAAGCCCCCGTTCTAGAGTACTCATTACTGTCAGAGGTAAAAATGATTTAATTTGGTAGGTATAATTCTAGGAAAGGTTAAAAGCTTTGACACTTCGAACCCCTGTCTATCCCGTCGCTAACCTCCACCCCCGAGCACAGCCCCATGACATCAGAACTTACTTTTTTCCACTCATTACAGTACTCTACTCGAGTACTCGAGTACCGGTACTCCACTTTCTTACCAGTCCTCGAGTACCGTAAACTTGAAAATTGAGGGTTTGGTTCGGTTTAGCACGCGACCCGGATCGAGTAGTCATTTATGGCTTGGATTAAGGAGGTAGGCGGGTCGGTAAGTTGGATGGAATTTGGTATGGTACAGTATGGCATGCTAATCGCGTCGTGAGGGATTTTCTGAAAGAAAAAAGAGTATCACGGGGCATGGGAGGTGGTGGGAGGAGAAAAGGAGGAGGGGAACTGGATGAACTCTTTTACATGAACTACTGCGGCTGCTGCTAATTTCCTGCTTCTTTTCTTGCTTACTTGCTCTACGTTGTCTCTCTGTTCTCTCTCCCTCTATCTACCTGTCCGCTGCCAGTTTCCCAGTTCCCCAGATAGAGAAAGAGAAAGAAAGGGAGAAGGGTGGGCCAGTGAGTGAGCGAGTCGCACGTACGTACGAGCATAGTACGATTGAATTAAGCTACGGTAACCGTGGGGGATCAGAGTTGTTGTCAACGGTGATGGCCCTAGCAGCTTTCGAACGGTTTAAGAGTATCCGGCCTTCGTTTATAGTAATACATTGTGCGTTTCCCCCCCCCCCCCCCACTCTCCTTTCCACCTTTCATTCTGTGGATGAATGAATGAATGGGTAGGTAATAGATGAAGTATAGATATCTACATCCTGTCCTTTCTTCTCCTAGGCGCTATAGCGATATACCTTGGTCGTGGAGTGCCATTCGTTGATGCGATATTTTTTTCTTCGTACGTTTTCCTCCCATGCATCTGTCTATCCGGGGAGTGGCATTGACGGTGGGCTGGGGAATTGTAGTGGTTCGGCGACACAGTCTGGCTTGAACACGTATGTTTCGATATTCCTCCTTTTTGCCCCCTTGATCTGATCTGCTTGTTTTCCCTCTCCTGATACCTGGTTCTTGGGAAACCGAGGACATGGAATCGGTGGTGAATAAAGGCGGTTCATATATGCTCATTCACACATGCTGGTACAGCACTGTACTCCCCGGCTGAAAGGGGGAACCGGGAATCATTCCCTTACGTAATCCACCCGGTTGGAAGGAAAAGGAAAGCTAATATACAGGATGGTGTGATAGTATCGACCTGAACAAGATCAATACCTTCCAGCAGATTATCACCTATTTATTGCCGCTCGTGACGGCTCCAATATTCGTACATACTCTTGTCGTGTTTGTTAGGATACGCTTTTTTGAGAAGAGGTTTGAGCATATTGGTATCTTCCTTTCCCTCACCTGCTTTTCTGTGCCTCCTTCCCCATGGTGGCGGTGGTGGCGGTGGTGGTCGGAGGGTAATGCGATGTGCGGGGGTGATATAGTCGAGGAAGCCAAAAAGAATACCCAATTACAGAGAACGGTGAGCGCTGCGAGAGATAATTCCAGAGATGGAAATGTGGAGAGTGGAATAGGTATGTATTGTGTACCTCTTTCGTAACATTATACCCCCTTCCACTATCATTATAGCAATTAACGTTTTTATCTTACTTTGAGGAAAGTGGTCCTGAGAGCAGCAGACGGAAGTGCCCTCCCGACCCAAACGACACAAGCCTCATCAAACAATGATATAGACGTTGCCCCCCATTCACCCGAAGCGCCAATCAGCGGCCGCATAGTGTGGGACGTGCCAGCCTCCCAATCTTCCCGGAATACCGGCCAAACAGCGGAGGAAAGGGCTCACTACTACGACACCTCCCGATCAACAGCGGGGGCAACCCGCCGCCCTTCGGTAGACACAATTAATGAGATAACCGATGCTGGCGATGTCACTGGCGCAGACACAGGCCCCACTTCTCTGAACCGTAGCCGCTCCCGCCTAAGTTTCCGCAAGAGCACGTCCGACCCGCCAGCACCGTACCTCAGCTATACCCCCAGCGTCGGGCGCAATTCCCGTTTCTACGACCTAACGGAAGAGCAGAGAAATGAGCTTGGCGGCATTGAATATCGTAGCTTGAAAACGTTGGCGTGGATCCTTGTCGGCTATTACACCTTTTTTCACCTTTTTGGTGCGATCGTGCTCGTGCCATATATTCTGCGGTCGCTCAAGTACGGGAGGATTGTGGATGACTTCGGGGTTAATAAGGTTTGGTGGGGACTTTATACTTCTATGTCCTGCCTCGGCGACGTTGGCTTCACCCTTACGCCAGATTCGATGATTTCGTTTCAGAGGTCGACGTTGGTGTTGCTGCTTTGCGCGTTTTTGATTATTGCTGGGTTTGTTGCTATCCCCGTCCTTTGAATCATTAGACTTTGAGGCTAATGAGGGCAGCAATACGGGGTTCCCGCTAGTGCTAAGGTTCATGATTTGGTGCCTTTTCAAGATGTGCCCCGAGAGATACCCGGATAAGCGGGATGTAAGTTTCCCGGGAAAGCACCCCGCGGGTATGCTAATATGCCGATAGGAATTGAACTTCCTGCTGGACCACCCTCGACGATGCTTTACGTTGCTTTTTCCTAGTGGAGTAGGTCCCATCACAAATAATCACTGCGGCCATATAGCTGACCACAACCAACCAGCCGACATGGTGGCTCTTCTGGATCCTGATCGTAACCCACCCCCCATTCCCCCTCACATACCAAATTTTAACAATATTCAGGTCCTCAATGCTGCCGATGTAGTCCTCTTCCTAGTGCTAGACCTCCAAACTCCCGTCGTAGAATCCATCCCAGTTCGCTACAGAATCTTAAACGCCTTCTTCCAAGCCGTCTCTACCCGCACCGCCGGCACCGCCTCCGTCCCGATCGGTTCCCTACATCCCGGCATTCAATGCAGCTATCTAATAATGATGTACATCTCCGTCCTCCCACTTGCAATCTCCATCCGTCGCACGAACGTATACGAGGAGCACTCATTAGGGATCTACATCCCCCCCGGCGAAGCCACGGAAGCGCAGGAGGGGGAGGGGAAGGGGGATGAAGGGACCTACATCAAGGCGCATATACGCAGGCAGTTGGAATTTGACCTTTGGTATGTGTTCTTGGGCCTGTTTCTGATATGTATTGCGGAGGGGAGAAGGATTGCAGATGCGAGTGATTACGTATGATTCCCGGGTCCTATTCCTGGTTTTAGTTAACGTGGGTGTAGGCGTTCACCGCATTCAGTGTATTTTTCGAGGTCGTTAGCGCTTAGTAGCTCCCCCCATCTCTTCTCTCTTTCCTTCTTCCTTTACGGTGCTGACAATACCAGCGGAACCGTCGGCCTATCGCTCGGCTACCCAGGCATCAACGCCTCCCTCTCCGGCACCTTCTCCACATTCAGTAAACTCGTGATCGTGGCAATGGAGATCCGTGGTCGACACAGAGGCCTTCCGTACGATGTTGATCGCGCGGTGTTATTGCCCAGCGTGATGACATCGGATTCGACGTTCGCGCCGGATGGGGCCAGGTTGGGGAGGGCGAAGAGCAGAGAAACTGGAAAGGACGAGGGGGTTTAGTGTGGGGGTATTGTAGGGCTGTAAATTGATGCGTTTATATGTTATGATATGTTTTTGAATGGTCGGACGAGAGAGGATGGAACACGAGGGTGCGGATTGGATAACCTAGCGCTGCTAGTTGCTGGGGGGGTAGTGCGTTACGGTTGATCGCGGAAGTTTTAGGGGTTTAGTGGATTACCCCAGATTTACTCTCAATTACGGAAAGGGTCCTCCGGACATGTCTTTCCTTTGTTATCGTGAGGAGTGTGTAGGGGAATGGGACTTGCACGGAAGTGTGGAGATATATGGCGATCCATAGAAGGATGAGAATACTCCCATCATGGCCTATATATATACTTCCACCCCTACCGCTAGTTTAGAAAGAAGAGCCACAACATAACGAAGTTTGTGACCATACCTTTCCTAGTTCTCCTCACTCTTTCCTGGGTGTAAGGTGGACCGCTCGCTCTGCTCCCTCGCTATTGATAGAGGGGGCGCTGTGTTGCGGAAGGATAGAAATAAAACACACCTTCCTGCTACGACTGACGAAGGTGGGTAGGTGTTGATATTTCGCAGAGGAGAATGGAGGGGTGAAGGGAGAGATGTTTGTTATAAGTCATAATATGCACTATCCACCTACCTGCAGTACATAACTTGGCACAAATATCTTATTCATGGAACCCTTGTAGGTAACATGTGAGATACTCAGTAGTGTTCTCAACTATCCTGGGCGGCCCGTAGGTCCCTGGCGGGCTATGGTCCCGGGCAGGGTGGGTAAGGACGCCCGGGCAGGGTGGGTAAGGACGCCCGGGCACGGCGTCCGTCTTGCGTAAAGATGGCAGTCTTATCGGTTGACGGCTGGGCCCTGCAATCTTAGTGCGAACGGGAGCTTCCGGTAGGGCCCGTCCGTCTGTAGGCCCAGCCGTCGACTCCAGGGCCCGGCCGTCACCTATATGATGGAGGTGCTTCGACCGTGTGCTCGTGTACTGACGGGAGGAGAGGTTCTAGTGTATATTCTCTATGGAGGTTGCTAGCTATGGTTCACCTTAAGTAGTGAAAACCCTGCTAGTACATGTGTAGCCCTACGTCTCCGCATATGCACTATACATCCGTTCATGCCCTAGAACGTCCGTTTGTCCACACTTCAGTGTTCCACCATACCATGTGCGCTCCCCTTTGCCTGCGCTCCTCTCTGTTCCTAATACAACATTTCACTACCGGGATTATCATACCATCACTGTAGGCCTATAAATCACTAGCACCTTTGGTCTCAGACTTTGCTTCCTAATCAAATACTCCGTATGCACGCTCAGGACCGGTGTGAGTAGGATGGTGAGTACAGGTTTTTCTATATAGTTTTCGGAATAAATTCAAGTTATGCATTCTTCTGAAATATACAGCTAATTTTATTGCGGTAGTAGAGTGAAGGCAGTAACTCTATGAGAGCCTATGACTTCTTCATTAATGGTATGATAACTGTGATTTATTTATAACCACCAGGTGTATCCACCCTATATCCACCTCTCAAAACCACAAATTCTCCCGATACTCAATACTTACATGTGTATTCCTGTCTCTTTTTTTTTTGATTCTGGTTTTTGTATGAACAATTTCATAAGAACCTGGGCCATTGCCTCGGGTGTTAGAAGCCTTGTCTCACGCCTCGGCCATTAGCTGTTATCCGCTGTCTGCGCCAATTCCCTTGAGGGCCCACCCATCCCAGTAGGGCTCTTCCGCCACCTGTAGGGCCCGCCCGTCACGTGGAGGCGCACGGCAGATTCCGCAACCTGAGACACCTGTAGTCTCCGCCGGTCCGTCCCGGGCAATCTTCCGGACGGACGCCAAGATACCCGTCTATTCCTGGCGTATCGTACTTTCAGGTACGCCGCCCGTCCCGTCCGGACCCAAAGACGGATGGACTGGACGTTTGGGTTCACTGATACTCAGAGCAATGAAGGGAATATAGACGATCAATTGGGGTCGGCTATGTGAGTTGGGAAATAACTGTGAAGAATAATAGCAAACCGTGAAAAAAATTCTGGTTCCGGGCCCCTATTGATTTCGACGGGGGCCGGCAGGTCCTTGACATCTTCGCCGCTGTGCTTGCTAGGCATGCTAGGCATTTCATTTAATATCACAACTAGTGCATGTTCCTATCCTGCTAGCAGGTGTATTTTGATTCTCCTCTTGGGTTAAGCTAAAGATAACGATTTATTTTACTAAACATTGGACGTGTAATAGGAGCCGATACATCCCCAAGAGAAAGATTATAGAGTCTGACCTCTAATGGCTAATGACAAGATTGCTCTGTCCTCAATAGAGTAATCATAGTCGGAATACCAATGAAAAAAGGCAGATTTGGCGTGAGGAAGACGGGAGTTAAGAGAGGACTTGGAAGGGTTAATATATACAGCCATCAGGCCCCAGCGCATTGGCCAGTGTATAGTAAACTACGACACAAGAATTATATGATAAAATGGTCATGACATATGATAATCTCGGCCAGGGCATTGCATCCAACCCTCAAGTGTGCGACATGAGTACATAATGGTGGGCTTCCCGGGTACTAGAAGCGCCGCTATTCAGAGCCATGCCTTCTAGGCTATACGGGGGGGGGGGGGTATGAAAAGGTTGTCCCCTAACTCCCTAACTCCCGTGGGCTCCAGAAACCACAGTACCCTTCGCCGCGATCGAGAAAACATAAGTGGCACACCCTAATACCGTGCACTCCTCATCATCCTATAACTCAATGCAAACGTATGTATTCTAAAAAGAAATTTATATAAACTCCGTGGAAATCCGAGTCTCCCCTCGTAGGGTTCACCCCCCCAGAGCAGGGAATCTCTGACTACCGTACATGACACATAGCCCGATTATTCAAGGTTCTACGGTACCCGCACTCATCTTCCAGCTTCATCTGCGATTGCCTAGAGCGCGGGTACTTCTTTTGCTTCGCATTCTTCCCCTCCAGAGATATGATCTTTCGGCAGCCAATAGAGGTGTTCACAATATATCACTCGGAAAATGTTCCAGTGATAAAGCGATTCTACCGGTATCTAAGTACAATAGGTGCATAACTGACCTCAAACCCCCCGCAAGCGCACCTGTCGGCTAGAGTATCGCCTTTTCCCTCAAAGTGCAGCCACCAACACCGAAAACCCCTTTCAATCTGTAGTTCCCTCGGCGAAACGCAATTGTTGCCCTCCTGCGGGATGATCGCATGCATAGAGTTTTAGGCTGGAATTGGCCAATCCTTTCCTCTCCCTTCCCCCTTGAAAATCATGCGCGAGGGGAGGAGACACAAGATCCTGTCTGAAATAGTACTACGATTCTAGGTCGGGTAACGTTAATTGCTTTTTCGCGGGCTTGGCTAGTTGGTTTGAACATTAAGTTAGTTGTTTTGACCGAGGATGACACGCCGGTTTCTGGGCAGGATTTTTGTCAAGTGACACAGCGCCTGACTCGGGAAAGTCTCAAGATGCCGGTTAGCACTTCCCAGACTGTGTATACTTCGCGAAAGAGCTGCAATTGATAAGAGCTGTTTGTTCTCGGCACTCCCGTGATATTGGCCATCATTAGGGGGCAGATTCAGGGCCAATCGATAGTTAGGAAAATAGGGGAGCCCGATCACCCCTTCAATAGCCCAACCAGAACCAAGTTTCAGGCGGGCCCTCCGACAGTGTTGAGGTTGAAATAAAGTAACACGCCGGAACTTTCCGTCTTGGCAGGACGGAGCGGCCGTGATTAGTCGATAGCTATTCCGAAAGAGCGCAGTTCCTCAGTCAAGGTAAACTTTTAACTAGACTAAATCACTGCTTAAGTGTGAGCTGTGGGAAATGCCTTTGACTTGTGTGAGATCCAACGTCATAAGGCGTGAGAAGCTATCATGGAGCAGCGTACGTTATCTTAGTAACGGCTTCTTGTCAAAGAAACCTCCACGCCCGGTTCCGGGCATGGTAGCCATCCCCGGCCGCTTCATCCATTAGGATCCCAACGCCGAAAACACTCACCACAAGCCAAAATCTCGCTATTTGTGTCTCCAGAGGGAACCCCGCAGGGTAACGAAGAACAGAAGCTAGAGAAGAGCGACGATCGTAGAGTAATGCCAGAGTGGCTGGAGGAGGGATGAATCATGCAGGTGTCGGTCATCCTACCCACCCGCTCACCCCGACTTCAAGAGTAGAGTTTGTCTCTGGTGAGAACGGTAAACTCAAGGGCTACTCTAGGAGTTTGGCGGACCTTTTTGCTCCCATCCTCTTAGGCAAGGGGCTGTATACCGAAGATCAGAGAATGTTAATCTTCTAAAGCAGCAAACACCCCAAGGTGAACGCCTAAGCCGCGTCAGTCCTCCGCTAGTTTGTATGAGAGTAGAAGCTGTACCTGGTATGAAGAGTCGATCGGTTCAGTGGTTTAGTTGCTGTTGCCCGGAAAGAAGAGGGCTCGGAGAAGACCCCCGTTCTCTGCCCGCTAAGCCCTGCTTAGAAGATGAGGACGAGATAGCGTCCTACAGGTACTAAATGCGATTTGCCCAAACCATCTTTCCAGTTTGCGGCAGCCTCAGACCCCGAAAATTGAGTTGGCAACAGCGGGAAGGTCTCCCCGAGCTCGCCGGTTGCCAGCGAAATCTCATCCGGGCGCGCAATCAGAGGGCGTTGGAGTCTGTCTGCCTAACGACACGCCCCGCGACACAACAACCCTACACAAAACCAACCTCGTGAATGCCCCAAGTTACTTCAACAGCTTAAGCAGTAAGCCTAGTAGTCGGGTTGGCGGTCCCCCCGAGCCCGGAAGGCTTACTGTTAATGTCCTCGAGTGATCAAGTGTGATCCAAAGCTGCCGCATAAGTGAGCCAAAAACAAGCTGAATGGTATATCGGGATGAGCGAAACAGAGTCGAGCAACACGCACGGAGGATGTCTTTAGTCAGGGTCCCATACTCCAATGCCTAATCAAGTACTGAGGGTATTGCGTGGAAAATCTCATTGGAGGGTCTTTGGTGTTACAGAAAAAAATAGGACTAATGGTGCGGGCTATGTAAGCGTCCTCCCAATCACCTAGGCTCCGATGGTGCTCACTGTAATGTGATGACGGTAGATAATGAGACCTTTCGCAATCAAGGCCGTCGGAAGCCCTCCGCTTTGCCTCTATCATTAGTGAGAGCCTAGCATATTTTTAGCCTTTCATCTACATAGTATACCTTCGAAGAGTCCTTCCTTCCCCGCTTTGTGTGCCAGCTAGGAGCTAGACATTTCCAATAGAAAACGAGCTTTTTTTTCCCTTAATAGTTGCTCGCCAAAAGTTACCCCCATTCGGAGCCCTACGAGAGCTCCGCTAATGTTAAAAGCAGGTCCAAGACAGAAAGAGGACCAGACCAAGTGCAAACACCTTGCATCAGGAGAGCGTTAAACCTTCCTGGAACACCTCACAAGATGGTCCACGTTGAACAAAAGGATGGCCATGAAGCGCCGATCCCTATGTTAATGGTCTGTTTGCACATATTCTTGGTCAGGATCATCCATTTCATATTTACTGCAAGAAAGGATTTTTTCAGCCTTTCCCCCCGATCCTGCGAGGGATAGTCTCGTGAGGTGGTGATAGTTGTCCATCGTTACCCTGGGCAGCGTAGTTCCCAGACACCATGCCCTTGTCCATGATTGGTTGTGCTAATTCCTTCACTACCTGATGTATGGAGGGAGACGAATATAGCTCAATGTAGCTGAAAGTGGGCGTTATGAAGAGAGCGGCAAGAAAAGTAGTTATTAGAGGAGCTTCCAAATTATTAACAGAGCTATTATTTTCCATCCCATCAAAGAGATTAAGAGTTAAGTTACACCATCCCAGCGGCAGTCACACGAGAGAATACAATCTCCCGGGGCACAGATACGGTTATTGCACAGCCATCTTTCACTGCTTCCAGAAAAACTGTTTTTCCCGCCTACGCAATTCTGTTCGAATGCTTCGCATTCATTCGACGGAGAATCATTCGACCCAGCGATAAGAAAGCTCTGGGCAAAAGAAACGCGGACCTGCCAGGCGTACTTTATTATACAGGCGTACTCGACTATAGCTGCTCCGGCAGCCGGACACCGTTTCAGCGAACTCAGCACCGTTTCCGCACGGGAAAGCTGAGCTGTAGAAAAGAAAAAGAAAAAAACAGCCTATGGTATTTGCACTTCGGGGGTGGAGGCAATCTGTTTTTTTTTTAACTCTAATTCTTGTTTTTAAATTTATTTCTCCCAAAAAAAACCCCCGAATCCAATTTTGCTTCTTCAGTGGGAGACAGACCTCTTTCCTCTCAGGACGGTTTAGTTGGTTCGGCGTGGAATGACGTTTCGGAGGAACCTATCCATAATAAGGATGATGCTCCATGACTCACCTGCGAGATGAAATAATTTAGAGAACATTCTCCGTACCAAGATACCCAAAAGGGTGCGGATGTCATACGATTGAAGATAACTGCCCCATCGCTGGGCACTTTTCTTTCCCCGTTGTTCTTAATCGGGCGGCCTCTCTCTCTTTATTAGGGCCGTCGCTAAATGTAGGATAGGATTTAAGTCTAACCTCGTGAAGTGGAAAGATGGTTACATCGATGAGCAAGAGGAAGCGCTTCGATTGCCGCGCAGATATCTTTATCTTTTCAGGATTCGACAGCACCACCGAGTATGCATGCAGAATGGGTATGCATCAGAATAGTGGAGGGGCCGTTTGAGGTCTAGGGTAACCAATGTCCACTGTCAGGCACAGCGAAAGGCAAATTATTGTTCTGCACTGCTCTTTTAATCACCCTCGATATTGCCGGAAAAGGCTTGGGGCAAACCAAATGACCAGTGGATAGGAGACCCACCCCCCCCTCCCCCCAAGGAAAAACACAACTGCGATAATCCTTTCCCCCCATTTCCCCATTTCCCAATCCTTTCCTCCCCTCACCCACCAACCCGGGAGTTGAGGCGAAGCAACAAGAAGAAGCGAAATAAACCAAATTACCTAGGCGCAAGGGGGTGTGTGTAAAGTGCACGAAGTGTCAACAACCACCACCACCACCGGCACGCGTCCTCGTCGTTTGGTTAAACTAATCCCACATCCTGTACCAAATTTTGCAATTAAGTTACCATCACACTCAAGGGTTGTATGAGCCCTTCCTGATACCACGTTTCGGGGTATTTTGGAGTGCGGGAAGCCCACCACCCTTCCTTTGCCCAAACCATTGACTGCACACACTTTGGAAAAGAACCTTGCTTGATGCTTGCTGACTTCGCCAAACTGTGCCCCAAGCGGCAAAGCCTTCCTGCCTTTTTATTACGGTATTCGCAAAACAACTTCAAAGCCCCAAAGGGCTGTGATATTTAGATTTCCCTTCCAGTTAATTTGCAAACGATTCATGTCGTGCAGTAGAAAGGGCCAGATCAGGAACTCATCATCAAAAGGGCCCTGCTTTCGTCCCCGTAGTGTGGATCTCCGTCGGTCGCTACTCCGACGTCAGGATAAGCCGAAACTAAGCAAGCACCTTTAAGCAGCCATTTGTGCTACCAATAGTGTCCAATGCCCTTGTCCGTCTAGGAAGGTTAGGGGAGATATGGGCAGTGAAGATGCAAGAACGAAAGAAAGCAGAGAAGCTTAGGGTTACGCCTAAGCAGCTGCCAGCGGGCAACCAGCTCAGCCATTTTTGTGGGCGGTTCTATTCCAAAGTGCCCCCCCCGAACTGAACTCTTGGATGGAAGGGAAAACCGTAAGGCGACATTTCAAAACAGATTAGGTTGTTGATGCGCAGAAGGGGGAAAAAGAAGACAATCCAAGTAAAGTTAGAATAAGTTCAATTCGGTCGGGTCCGGGCCCTTGGAATCACATACAGTCGATACCTACACCCTCCCAAATCAATCCATCCAGCATCCAGACCCACGTTACTGTACCACCTTATCATTCACTGTTCAATTAGCATGTATGTACTAATAGTTCGCTCTGCATACACCACCCAAATCCTAGCATCCCTTACGGTACTCCTTCCATCCAAGGTTCTCATTCGCCGCGTTCTGCACTTCCTTTTTCTCGTGACTCTTCCCCCCCCATCGATATATTAGGACTTGTGCCCCTCTCCCGTCGTCCACCGAACACTGAGATTCACAGAACTCCCACACTCCCTTATCCAAACGGTTATCTGATTGTCTTCGAAAGACTTTCGCCCACTACATCACGGACCGAACGAAGGAGGTAAAATCAACTTAAACAGCAGCCATCTCCAACAAAAAAAAAATAACCCCCCCCCAAACCGCTATCACTCTTCCTATAAAGCCTCTATAAGAGGAAGAAAATATTAAACTGAAAAACAAAAAACCGTTTTTTATCTAGCCTAAAATGTCGTTTTGCAGCTCACCAGCATCGCAAAGGTCCTCCTTCTCAAGCACATATTCAATAGACTGCACGTCACCAAACACCGCAGTTACTACGCCCAGCAGCAGCGGGGGGGCTTCACCAAAACTCGGGCAATCGTGCACATATACGCAATCCCCACCACCAGATGCGCTCGACTTCAACTGTCCATACAATCCCACCTCGCCCATTCCAATGAACGAATACCCCCCCTCCTCCGCCTCGCCGTCATACGCGTACAGCTGCAGTAATCAGATTCCGAGCCCTTCGCCATACACATATAATACTACCCCTCCACCGTTGCCCGCTTCCCCGAGCAACTACGGATACCTGGGGTACACTAACTACATGCCGGAATCCCCACTACTGCTGCCTTCATCTTATATTCATCATCTGCGGAGTCGCACTCCGCCGCCGCCGCCCATGGAAGGTAGTAGCAGTAGCGGTAGCGGTAGCATGGGTGGTGGTGGCGCCGCCACTCCACCGAGAAAGTATTCCGGATACCCACCTGCTTCAGCATTTTATGGCCCGATGCCAAATTCACCTACACATTCGGCGGCATCATCGTCGTCGTCGTCGTCGAGGTACAGGAGAAGAAAACACTCGGGGCCGATAAACCCTGAGGAGTACAAGCCTGAGTCGTGGTATACGGCGGACGGGACGAAAGTGGAATATTCAGCTATGCATTTGCAATGCGCAACCATGTGACGACGAGATGAAGGAAAAATCCGAAAACCTTTTTGGATTCTTTCTCTTCTCGTATTCACACATCACTTTCTATCCTCTATCGTCGATTTTTCTTTCGTTTCCTTTTGTACTTTTTACGCTTTTTCTTTTTCTAAGGGGCCTTTTATTCGCTCCTGAAGGGCAAGGATGAAGGGACTTCATGATTTACGGATTCATGCATTGCCGGGGGGGGACGACAGGAAGGATGACGGGACGGTAAGAGGGATGGAGAAGGAGGAGCGGCCCTAATGGTCTCTTTCTCACGTTGCTGTACGGAATGGCCGTGAGACCTTTCCATCGCTCTATCTGCTGCGGTGCCTGTGCTCCCCCCCCCCCTTCATACCGTTACGCCACGCATTGTTACAATGCATCGGACAAAATATCACCCCGCGCACGCAACACCTTGCTTCGAAGGTACGAAACCAACGGACCTTTACTTTTCTACTCGTTCAAGTCAAAGGGCGCAGATGACGGGAACTTTTTTATCCTATCCTCCCTTTGTGCGTATTCGAACAATAGGAAGGATAAGAGAAGGCATCTTCAGGGAAGGGGGATCAGGGTTTCTTGTGGGGTTTGGAAGGTCCGCGGAGGCGAGAGATTTGGCAGGGTGGGAAAGCCTTGTCTTACAGGGAAGGGAGGGATGGAGGGATTAGGTTGGGTTGTGGTCTGGAAGTCATGATGCAGCGCAGGATCGATGGAAACGGGAAAAAAAAAACACTGCGAGGGACGAATATGTGAGAGGACAGAAGATCAGAGGATGACACAGCCCCACGAGTTACCCTCCATGTGTGCTCGAGTACAGTACAACAATACCTCTAATTCTCTCTGGCTACTGCTCTGTTACACGGGCCCCCGCTAGAGCAGCCGGTTCAGGAGGTACGGTCAATAGCTATCCACTCCTACCCCAGTCACTCGAACCTGCAGTGCAGCAACGAAAAAGGCCAAGCAACAAGGTGAAAAGGCTCGAAACCTTACTGATTTCGACAAGAGTCCACACTCTCTCCTCCCATCCATCCAACGTTACGGTACCACCACCACCACCAAGCAGCTTCCCTGCTCGAACTTGGTCATAGCGGGCTGATTCCCTCAGGTTCATTCACTCTTCCTTCTTGTGCTTCCCGCCGTTTCATCACGGGGAAAACAGTCATTTGGGCCACGGAGTCGCCGACGGTCTAACCGCTTTTGTACAAATCAACGAATAGCAAAGCAACCAGTCCAGCCTAGCGAAAAAAAGGGAAAAAAGGGAAACTATTTTTATCAACAACAACCTTCTTCCGTTTCTTATCACTTTTTGTTTTGTTTTTTCCGCACACTTCTTTTATTCCAAAAAGAACCCCCCCCTTCCGTAGTTGATTGGATTGGATTTGTATGAAGGGCAGTTTTTTTAATCATTCCATCGTAGCTTTTTTGCTCTTTCATGAAACTTCACATTTTTGGACCTTTTTTTCTTCCCCACTTTTTCTTCCTTCTTCTTCTCGATTTACCGCTATTTTACCTTGGTTTCTTTCCTAACTTTTCCACCCTTCCCACTTCCTTCGTATCCTCCCATCTCAGTAAAATCAAAGCCCCTCTTTCCCCTTATTTCCTTTTTTTCTTTCTTTCTTTCCCCGGGGCGTTTATCGGGTTTCTTCTTCATTTGTCCATTTTATCCTCTTCCCTTTCTTTCCTCCTTCTTCCCCTCTATATTTCTTTGTCCATTTTTATTTTTCTCATTTTGACAACAATAATAAGCCCTCTCTTCTCTTCCCATCATCCTCAGTGAGCGAGTCTGAGGGCTTAATTGTTGTCGCATATTCATGTTCATTTTTATCTATTTTTTTCTCTCTCTCCCCCATTATTATAGGTCTTCTGTCACCATCGCGCTACGGGTTTAGGTTGCTTTTGGGGGCGTTCGGTGGGTGTCTGTTACTATTACTTACAGCATTATCTTTTTTTATTTTTTATCCTACCAAAACTAGGTGTTCTCTTGGTTATGTAGAAACTTGTGTGACTATCTATTTATTAGGATCCGTTCTTGTTGTCTTATGGTGCCAAGAAGTCGGGGGGGAAGGGGTGAAGGGGGAGGGGGGGAGGGGTTGATTAAAAAAGGAATCAATAGAAAAAAGCATAAAAAGTTACTAGTTATTATTTGTTTTTGGCCCGGTATGATTCCGTTTGAACTGGGCGGATGGATGGGTGGGTGGGTGTGTATGGCGGACCCAGGATACTTGATCCGGTTGGGATACCGGTAGGTTAATCTTGTGGAAGTTTATTTACAGCACGATACTGTAAAAAAGGCACAACTGCATTTGCATGCCTTTGTCGCGTGCTTGGCATATCAGGGGAAAGTACTATACTGCACCGTAACGATGTTGGTAACCCAAAAGTGCGCAGAGACAAGGAACCCAACGGTACGATAGGTACGATCCTTTCACCCTCCATCATCATCATCATTATCATCATCATCATCATCATCATCACAGTCGAGAGTTTTACCAAAGCCCTGAAAAGTTATCTTACAAAACCGAAACGGGACCAAAGAGCATCTCTGGGAGAAATTTATACCTACCGTATGATAATTCTCTTTTACCACACTCCCCTCCCCCCCCCCCCCCACACACACACCCCCCACATACCATACCATCTTTTACCCCATCCCAAAAAGATTTAACCAATTAAAACAAACAAAAAGAGCCATTGGCCGAGAAACTTCCACAGAGTGCTCTCTTGCCACTCAAAAGGTGTGGTAAATCGTTCCCTCCTCATCTTTCTCACTTACTTACTTACTAATGTTAACGTTTAGCTATATGGAACAAATATGATATCGTAAGAACGCCCGACACAGTGGGCGTTTTGTTTTGTTATGTTTTGTTTTGTGTGCTCTTGGTGATTGATGGTGGATCCGTTGATCCATTTTCAACTCATTCATTCTTCCATTCATCCAGCTCTACCTACCTACCTACCAATAATGTGCAGTTACCGTACCGCCAGCGGGCGGTTTTCAGCCGCTTCATGGGTAAATTATTTGTTACATGTGCAAGTTTTGCTTTCTGTTTCCTGAATTAGCTTTTTGTTTTTGTTTTTGCTTCCTATTTTTTCCCTTTTGTATGATAGATACTTGGCTGGTTATTTAGTTGGTGAATTTGTTAGTTCGGGGTGGTACAGTGCAGTGCGGTGCAGACTAGGCCAGAGTGGACTTTTGGTAGACTACGGGTGGTTCTACAAAGTGGAGGGAAAGAGAGGGAGAGAGAGGACTATCATAGCTTGTTTGAGTTATCTGTGTCTTGGATGAGTTAGACCACCCGCAAGCCCTAAGCTCACTAGACACATCCTTGTGGTCACTTTTTCACTTTTGTTTCTGTTTCTGTTTCCTTTTTCTCTTCCTTTTCCCCAGTGGGATTGCACTTCTTCTGGTTTGGTATCTATATTAGTGGTGTGGTTGGTTGGTTTCGACCTGGGCGGGGTGGGGTACCGGAGTAAGTTGGTGGAGGATCTGAAATCGTGGGATTGGTACTGTTTGATATGATGCTCACCTGAAAAGGATGAGATCTAAAGAAGGATGGTAGGTAGCAGAGACGAGGGGTTCTAGGCTACCGCATGGGGGAGGGGGGGTTATGATACTAAACCATAGGCATATCTCCATTATTGTGCTATTACACCACCCCACTCCTATCCAATATCATTCCACCTGGAGAGCATTATATCCCCCCCTCTCCTCAAATTTGCTTGAGAGTGACACAGTTTCTCACGTCTAGTCTTTTGCCTACCGGTGCTTCCTTATAGATTAATATTCTCCGTTCACTCCCTCCGCTCACCCCCCCCCCCACCCCAATCCCATTCTACTGATGAAGGGAAGAAAAAAAGAAAAAAACCCTTGGCATGTCGCATACCGGTATTACCTGCCTGGCTTGCTTGCTTGCCTACCGTTCGCGACGCGTCGCGCCCTACCCTACCGTAATCACGCTCTCTCTCCCTTGCTCACTCTCTCCCCTCCCATCAAGTCAAATTTAAGTTAGGTTGGTTCGAGTCAAAAGCATGTGATCGACGATCACTTTTTTTTGATTCGGTAATTATCAGAGATTGCGCGATTAAGTCACTCTCCTGGCAGAAGTTGTCGGTTATTTTGGCATTTTTTATTTTTATTTTTTGCGTGTACGGTACCTTTTTTTCGATGATAACCAAAAAAGTGCCGGGCCGAGGGGTTAACTTACTGTAAGTTTTGGCCTGAGATGCGAGGTACCGGTACTTTGCAGCAGCTGTTCGTTGAGGGGTTAACTTATGTCGATTGAGTGGTCGATTGATATCTCCGGGCCGTGCGTAACTACTTGTACCTGTTGCTGTTCTGTAAACCCTCTCTCGGGGAGAGGAGGGAAGGGTAATGAGGATGAGGCTAACCCGGTCGGGGTGATTTTTTTTCTCGCCTATTTAGGGGGGCTTTCTTTCTTTTCTTTTTTTATCCTTTTTTTTTTCTTTTTTTCTTCTGAGAGTGCTTATGGAAGAATGCCACTGTTGGACCTTGCTTTTTGCGGGAGTGGGTTGCGGCAACAGTTGGTTTTTGTTCCAATACCTGCCCATGATACCATGCAGGATTGCTAAAATCAAGTACCGGTACCGTCTTGTAACCGATTCATTCATGTCAGAGTTTCTACCCCGAAGAAAGTTTAGTTTGAGTAAGGGATGATATAATATAATATAATAAGGGCGGGTTGAGATTTCATCGTCATCTCCATCATCTCCATCATCCTAATCCTTCCCTCCTCCTCCCTCCTCCTCCTCCGTCGATCGCTTCGTCAACTCATCTCCATGCCCTGCTGCACTTGGCGTTGCGCATACAGTATGATACTGAACCAGTACCGCCCCAACCCTACTCTCTCTCTCTTTTTTCTTTTTTTTTCCTTACCCCTCCACCGGCGTAATAATTATACCGGCCCACCAACCACAACCCTTCTTAACCGTGGAATTGGAAAATCTCAAGACTAAAAAACTACGTACGTGCCTACGATAGCAGCCTACGCGTATGACTATTACCCCTCTGGACCTTGGCGATTATAAACGCGTTCTCCCTCACTTCCTCAAGTATGCATGGAATCTTCCATCAACTGCTACCATCCGACGTTAACTCTAAGTTTCCCCCCTCCCCCCCCCCAATAAGGGTGATATTGTGTGGCTTTTGTTCCAGATTTCGTCATGAGACATCACTCGAAGCTTATTATTATTGTCGCTATGGGTTATTATTATTGCTTGGGAAAATTTAACCGTATTGGGAAATCCACGCGCGGAGATGATGGAGATGAGGTCAGGGCGGATTTGGTCGTCGCAGCCGTCTTTTCGTTGTAAGGGTTGTTGGCTTGGTATATAGTACCGTCTTGTACCGTGCGTGTGTTTCCTTCTACCCGCTTCGCTAGTCAGTCAATCAGTTAGTCGGTCGGTCAATCAGTCAGCACTGCCCGGTATCGCGCAGGCAGCCCGTTGGTCGGTGGTCTATCAGTTTGGGCTTCGGGACCACGTCCGCCCTGGTTCCGGTGATGTTGTGATGGGAAGAAGAAGAAGAAAAATGCGATTTGTTGGGGTTTATTCGTTTGGTTCTGGTATGATATGTCACATTTGCTCGCTTACCTACCCATATTTACAAGTCTGCTCCCACCTCCTCCACAAGAAGATCACCCTGGGAGGTTTCTGGAGCCTGATCGATAAGGTGGAGCAGATGCCGTGGAAGGGGGGGGGGGATATCATACCGATAGGTAGGGTACAATGCTCAGCCACACTCTCCCTTACTCTCTCCCTCCCAAGGCTTGCTTATGATACTGGTACAACTAATCATCGGCCTCTTCTCAAACCGTGCATACCGGTACCACTCTCCCGCTCATCCCACACACACACACTTCCAAAGGCGCTCCACTGTGCACAGTACTGTACCTATCTGTATGTAACCCCAAACTAGCCGTTAGACTGCCGATAACCTTGACCAAGCCACGAAAACGCCTCCACATCATCTTTCCCTCTTTTCCGTCGCCCGTAGGATACACAAGGCATGATTCTCACGTTACGCAGCATGGTACAGTACAAAAATCTCACGTCTCACACATGTATCTAAACCACTTTTTTCAATTAATTAATTTTCCAAACCTTCTCGAACCCTCCTTTCCCCTCCTCCTCCCTTCCCCCATTAGTATTTCCTTCATGCCCTAACACAAAAACATGGGTAAAAGGGGGAAGGTGGAAAAATAAAGTAAAATAAAAGACCCGCTGCGTACTGTACTGTACTGAACAGTACTAGTACAGTAGTGGCCATCGTCCTCTTCCCCCTCTTCCGATCTCGTCTTTAATTTTGGGTACAGTGTAATGTGGTATGGTATCGTACCGTTGTAGGCACTCGCTCGCTTCACGAGCCTGGAAGCACGTGCAGGGCAGTACCGTAGCGCACAGCAGTGGATATGGTTATTGCAAGTACAAGTACCTGTCCCGGGTCAAAAGTGCCAGAAGACAAGGAAGGGGGGGGGGGGGAAGGGTATACTTTGTATTGGCGCTCAGATATGCACAGATTTATTTTTTTACCACATTACTCCATTTATCCCTGTTTTTCGGGTCCCTTATGGCCCCAGGACAGGTAAAGGTTGAAGTACCGGTAATTTGACTTTTTTTCCCTTCAACTGCTCTTGCCTTCTTGTGCTGTTGTACCACCATTCGGGTACTACTTACTTACGGAAGGGTAAATATTTGGATGCAGCGGTAACAAGTTACCAATTAGTGCATCGACCTTGGGATTTACTTTTTAGTTAATTGTATCGCAGACAGGACTGACAGGCAGGCAGGCAGGAAGGTAGGCAGGCAGGGAGCCCACGAGGGCGGGGCAATTCATCACTTGGTTCTCTTTTCCGGAATTGGCATTTGGTGACACACAAAGACGAATATGGAAGGATGGAAGTTGCACAAGGGCACTATATTGCTGCTATAATCATGAAAAAGTGCGGCGACTTTATCCGGAAGGGAAGGTAATGTGAGAGGCATATGTTAGTACTAGAACAATATGCATGTATGTATCATAGGAATTCTAAATTGGGAAGTGGGTGAAAAATACATGGAGGACTTGCTCGAGTACAATGTAATTTACCGTACAGTACTAGTACAGATGGGGGGGGAGGGGGAAGTGTTTGGAGTCGAAAGGGAAAAGAAAAAAAAAGGGGAGGGAGGGAGAAGGGTTGGGAAATCAAACTCTTCGGTAATGCCGTGGAATTGGACTTTGGTCGATGTGTGATATTTTTTCCCCTTTCTGTACGCCTTGTACTACTCCGCTTGGCCTTTGGCGTTCTAGATTCATGGTACCGGGAGTACGGTGCTGGTGCGGTGGCCGGATTTTGGCCGGATAAAGTGGGGGGGGGGAAAGTGTCTGTGTGTTTTGAGCCCTATCTGTCTACCCTGCTATCCCCCTTGCCGCATTGAGGCGGTGTATAGTCAGTGCTGTACGCCGTGCTGTATGATACGGTAAAAGTACAGTACTCGGATGGGCTACGGTATTCACCACGGAACATCCTGAGTTTACCTGCCGTTGGATACTTATTGATGTTCGCTAGTTAAAAAGGGTAACTGATCTGAGGCGGTAATTAGAGATGACGGTTGAGATTTAATGCTGTAACGTAACAAGTGGAGTTCATCGGTGATGCCGGGAAAGAGCCCCTTACAGGGCTCTATTAGTCTTCCTTGGATCATAGTGGGGCTTAGATTCGTTAAATTACTGCTGCCCTACAAGTAGTTTGATCGCTACCAGTTACTTCCCTTTCCCCTCCTCAACTGCCCCCGTCTCGGCTACCGGTATTAAGTCTATACTATACTGGTACTTGCAGAGCACAGTACAAGTCCCGATTCCACCATCATCCCAGACTGTCGCTTCTCTTCTTGATAATGCCATCAATCGCACTAGCCCCAAGTATCTGTCTATTAATTCCTACCCGGTTACCGCCTCCCTTACAAATTCGTCCATCGTACCCTCAAGCGCCACGAACAATTCCTTCCTTCTAGCACAAAATCTCGGTTATTCCGATAAAAACATCCGGGGTAGCCTTCCCTCTGTTCCAGATATAATAGATATCATTCTTTATACAGTTACCTCACTGCACTGGTGATACGGATATGTCTGTGAGACTTTCCGAATGTTACATTGCTGTGCGCGCGTAGGTATTGTGTTAGGGCTGCCGGTATCGTGAGTGGGTCCTTGTGGCGGAGTATCGATTCGATGGATGAGCGAGGGGATGGACATGCGCTGTGGCACGGTCTACCCACCGCAACGTGCGGGGGAATCCGTGTTTAAGGCGCTCGCGTGCGTGAGTGTGGGGGGGGGGTGAGTGGGGATAAGTATGGTGGTGGAGGATAGACTATATATCGCACGTTACATACGATACCACCAGCTATCAGCTATGATAAGTAAATTTAGCGGTACAGTGCCGCTAAGTTAAGGTGGTGGTGGTGGTTTAGCGATAGTGGTGATATATTTGGCTCGCAATCGTCATTTCTCCACAACCCGAATTCTTTTTATGTTCTCTCTTTTTCCAAGGCACCATACCTTACCATATCTAGTTAAACCACCCCCCCCTTCTCTCCCCACCCGCCAATCCTAACCGGTATCCGATCTTGAAACACCCCAAAAAAACGGGGTATGCATATATACCCTATTCTCGAACCCGAAGTTATATCGTATCCCAGGTACCGTAATCTCATAAATACTACTATGACGGTTGATGGTATTTTTGCAAAAGAAAAATTACCCCGCCCCCTCCTCCCTCCCGAGAATAACATGACCACCGAAGCTTGAATTTTTTGCCACCTGGTGGCTGGCTGATATGGCTCAAGTGCATATATATATCGTGAAGGAAAAATATTTTTATGCTGGCGCTTATATTGAAAGATAGCATACTGTAGGTAAAATCTCCAGCCTCAACACTCACCCAGTCATTCGTTTCGTTCTCGCTCTACCTCGTACTCTTGACGCTATCGATAGGCACTACATGTTTTTTTTTTTGCATATTACCCTTTTCTTCCCTTCTTTTTCTTAGGATGAATTCATCATCCCCTCCCTCTCGGTAAATGCATCTAGCCGATATCGAATGTAAAGTGCAAGTACGGTGGGGTTCGATATCGGCTAGATGAACCGCGCTGTTCGCTTTTGGTTGTTACACACACACACTAAGGAATACTAGTATATAAGTGTATATTCCACTAATTACATTACTACTTACAATAGTAAAACCAAAACGGGAGTGTGAGAGGAAGGGAAAAAGGGATTGAAGAGAGAGATAGGAAGGTGCAATGTTGAGCGTAGCACTTGTACTGTACTGTACTGTACTGTGCACTTGCATATGTGTCTGTGTGTATGTATTTATGTATGTATGTACGTACGTATGTATGTGTGTGTGTGTGATACTATATATGCACCGATCTCTTGGTTCGTAAATTTGTACAATACCCTCGGATTTCATGGACTTGTTTTTTAGCTGCTTTAAGAGCCTCCTTTGTTCGCCGTCCTGGAATTCTCCTGGGGTGGTGAAGCTTGTCTGGATAGCTGGTTAATTAGTCTAACATACTCTATTTATTTTCTGTACTCGTTCTTTTCTTAATAATATCCTTTTTGGGGGGACCTTGGAAGTTTTGGGATTTCGGATCTTTATTTATATTTATTTATATTTTGTTTTTAGGGTGGGACAAATGAACGAATAGATGAACGAGTGAGCGAGTGAGGGCTGGTGGGTGGGTGGGTGCCACTAGTGTTTACTTCAGCCTTGTGTATCAAGGAGTATGATACTATATATCATATGGCCCGGGGGTCGGTCCGTGGTTTGGCGTAATGGATTGGATAGGAATAGTTTTGTCCGAAGGTAGGACAGGTGGGGCACTGTTTAACCTGGGGGAGGCGAGGTGGGTACGCAAGTGTGTGTGTACGGGGGGGGGGGGGGGTTGGCTCGCGGGGGTGGGAGGGGAGGAGTGACTGATTGGTGGAGAAAGTGAGCTGATTGTGTGTGGGTCCGAGATTTGGGGTTTAACAGTATCGTGGTGATATTGATGATATTTTGCCTTGAAGGGCCACTCGTCTGCTGCTCCCGGAAGTGGGTCTTGTTTGTTGGGCTCGCAGTGAGCACGGGATGCATAGTGTATCATAGATTAACTTACTGCCTACTTATATAAGCTATAGAAAACCTTTTTTACTTCGGTTTCTTCGAATATTCTCATTTCCCTCCCCCCTCCCAGGGGAAAGGGGGAGGAAAGAGGGTATATGAGGGGAAAAATTGGTGTCAAAGCCCTAGATTTACCGATTCGGGGGATCACAAGCCCTGCCAATATACCCCCCCTGTAGCAGGTGCTTCCCTCCCTCTTCCCTCCTTTCAGACTAGGGAAACCCTCAACGTGATGGTGGTGCTGTGTTCGACAAACTGCACTTTTACTCAACCATTTTTTCCTGTCCCGTAGGTGTGCCGTAGTTTGAGTATCTCCGCTGACTTACAACCTAACTCCGCCCATCCATTGTAATTTGAGAACGAGTGACCTGATAAGTCGCCCGATGGTGAGGCTATGGGGATCTGTGCCGGAATACCGGGACGAATAAGGATGGTGAGTCACTTTATAGGTGGTTGTCAGGTCTTTTTCCCTGCTGATGGGTTATTTGCCGTGGGGTGGTGTGGTTCGTGGTTTGTATATGAAAGGTGGAGGGGGGGGAAGGGCGGAAAGCTGATTAATGGTTTGTCTATGGGGGATGGTTAGAAGGTCCTATCATTGACCTTCCTCGAATAGCTGCTTTCATCTTACTTGTTCGCCTGATTGTTTGATTTTCGGAGGTGTCGATCATCCGCGACAGGTGATAATGGCCTGTGGGCACATGTTCTCACTCGTTTGATCAGGCAGGTAGGACCTGAATTTTCCGAGCGCAAAGGCAAGATGGCGCGCTCCTGAACCTGGCTGATTGGGAGGCGTAAAGTATAATTTCTCTCTATCCTTTCAGCAGAATAAGAAGTTAAGAGGGGGAAAAGGAAAAAAAGGAATGCCTAAAAAGTCGGAAAGGTATTGGGAGGGGGGAGTACATGGAAAAGCCAAGAATGCTTCATACCCCACCTACCCGAAAACCCACCCCGCTCATCATTTCCCCTTCCCGATCTCTGCAAATTTTCCTCTCCCACCTGGGCGATTATCGGAAACAGACCTATCGCTCCAGGCTAAATTTTCCTCTCTTCTTAATAGCCCACGATCTGGCCATTAGTGAGCCCAAAAACATGGCCCCCCCGGCTATTAAGGTAAAAAGAAAAGAAAAGAAAAGCAGGAATGATTCAGGGTTTCACAACTAGATCGAGTGAGGGAGCTTTCTCTTGACCATCGGACATCCGGAAAATATTCGGGGATCGAGATATGAACCAGAAAACCACCCTACTTTCCCTCCTAAACCTTCTATTTTGGCTGGGAAAAATATTTTTTCGTGTTACAACCGCGGATCCTACTACTCCTCGTCCCTGGTGAAGAGTGCCCGAACTTTGAGGGTGTGATTTAGTTTGTGAGCAGGGGTGTGCACGGGTACTTCCTGCCGAGACTGGTTGTGCTCGGGGTATCGTACGTATGGGGCAGGATCTACGTTGAGGGGTTCAGATAAGCCTTTTTATTACCGATCGGGAGTGAGCCTGGGGAGGGGTTAGCAGGATTCTTTAAAAATGATGGATGGCGGTTAGAAGGGGATTGATGTCCTTGATGAGTTGTGGGACGTGCTTGTGAGGCTTGGTCTGGCTGGGGAAGTGTGTATTCAAGTGCCTGGGTGTGGGTTGGCGAGTGATTTTGGGTGATTTTGAGGTACGGGTTGGAGGAAATGTTATATCAGAGGGTATATGTGTAAGGATTTTTATCTGTGCTTTGGAGGTACATTATCACAATCTTGGAGCCCTCCGTCTGCAAAGTCATAAACTGAACAAATCGTTTTATGGATATCAACCATGTCGGGGAGGAATGAGCCCGGCAAATACACCTCCACCTGTCATACCGTGCCGATGTACTGTGGGGTGATAGCTAAAACAAACCTTTAGCAGGTAGGTAATTAGGCCTGGGGTCTGAACAATTTTGGTTTTCAGCGATCGGAATTATTTGAACCGTATCCCATAACTTCCCGGATCCTGCGAATTCCTCAAAACTGAGAGCCACTTTCAATTGTCCAGGTTAATTGAATAAGTCATCCCCCGAATCCAGTGACTTGAGTTGGGCCTAGCTTGGATTACAAAGGCGGAATCACCTCGCAAATTGGTCTGATAATTGCCTTCTCTACGAGCATAATATAACCAGATTGGCTAATTGGGAGCTGCTTAATCACATTATAGATAACACAGCGGACTGTATCGGTGCCCTTGATTGAGCTTTATATTCCACAGCAATAACATGGACTTAGCGTGGGCGAGAAGGGGAAGAGGAACGAAGCTGCAGATTCTTTCACATTACCCGACACCCGGCTAAGAATTGAAAATCCAGTGTCTTTGGTAAAATGGGATGAAAAGGGGAAAAAAAAGAGAAACTATTAAAGGGAAAACGCAAAGGCAGAAGCGCATTTGGAGGAGAGTACAGTGTAATGCTCAGTACATATCGGGGGAGTCTCACACTGGGCCGTTTCCAGGGGTTTTCGAGCCTTCGGTTTTGGTGTCAATAGCACTGCACTGTTTCTAGAGTAGTGGAAATAGTAAGTATGAGACCTAGTATTGTGGCTCAACAGGGTTCTGCTGAAGGCTTTGTTGCAGTTTTGTTTGGTTGGATTGATTAGAGTCATTGTGGGTCCATACGTTTTAGGACCTCTCCTTGGCTATTAAGGGCTATGGGCGGGGGTATGGGATGTGAATAATCCCTTCTTTTAACTATTGATATGTCTGATGTGAATGAGTAGTGCTTTCAGCTCCCTAGGACTTTACGCCTAAGCCGGGGGCCCATGGCTGGAAGTGTTAGAGCTGCGGAAAAGAAAGCTACTCCGTTAAATCCAGGGAGGGACAAGTGCAGAAAACCTCCATAAATACAGAGACTCACGAACGAAGGGAATGGTCCTTACCACTCTCCAAAGCCTGGAGGAAACTTCCATTATCACCCCAACGAAAAGGTGGCTCGGACAATTGTTATTAGCCTCTGGGCCTCGGGGTGAACAGCTGCATCTAAAATGCACACTGAGGAAGACTTCCAATCTTAACTACTGCTATGGCCGGAAAGATGTCTAATGAGTTTAAGTTATCGAGCCCAGGCATAGCTTCTCATAAGTAAGTATTGATTTAACGCTGGTATGTCAAGGGCCCTTGATCGCCTAGCCCCTCAAGGCTTGATCGAAGAATACATAATTACCTAGCGAGACTCGTTTTTCACGCTAGGAGATCAAAATAAGATGTTGCAGCCCAAGAGTCTAGGGGAGCTTAGTGAATATGGGGTGGCGAGTTTATTATATGAGCTGGTAATTTTCTGCATATTCAACACCAATATTCCCTATCCTCAATAAGCGGAATTCCTCCGTCGACCCTGTCATCTTCCATGATGGGTAATTTTTCCATTTGTCCGGATGTTCCCTGTTACCGGTGTTCGCAATGGTCCAAGTAGGCCGGGTTGTAGTAAAGCCGGGCCCGGCCTGTCAAGATTCCCTGGGGCAAGGCCTGGCCCGAGGCTGCAGGCCTGGTAATGCCTTAGCCTGGCCGTTCCGGGCCCGGTTATTGGACCTATAGCCTTAGTACCGGCTGCCTGATATGCCGGCCCGCTCTTGGCGAGTAACCGCTCAGTGCCAACGGCCGAAATCTACTATAATATAAGGTATGTATCAACATAGGGGAAATTAACGGTAAACATTTTCCAATTACAAAATAACATTGGGGATTTAGTGTAATACCTGCTGGGAATCAGAGCGAAGAACGGTAAGATAGGGCTGTGGTTGTGACTCTGGAAGTGAAATGTCAAGACTTTCTTGAGTTGGTTGGGTATCATTCGTTGTGGCATTGTTTAAGAAGCAATCACGATCTGTTCTCAGTGCTAATCACCTGGCCTGGTATGCTTTCGTAGGCCTGCAGAATTCCGCCTATATCGGCCTAGGCTGTTTTTTTTGGGCGTCCTGCCTTGGCCTGGTCTACTGCCTGGCCCGTTGGGAACACTGCCGATTACCAATGGCTAATAGCGAACACATCACAGAAGCTACAAATTAGTCAAATTGTACTAGGCCTATCGAAAGGGTGAACGATGAGCTCCTGGTGCTTGGTGGAAAGGTCTCCCATGTGTTACCAACGCATTTAATAATTAAAATGGGTGGCTGAGAAACAGTCTGATAATCACCTCTACTTAGCTTCTTAAGATCAATAGAATGATCTTGCCCGTGATTCCCAAGAACCTCATCACCAAGATCTTGCAATAGATCCTTAAATTTTTTTGTTGGCCCCAACATCCATGGGGGGAGCTTGCAAACCTTGAGGTGGTGGGGAGGTGTCCTTGAAACCCGAGTATGCGACCAGCTCAGTGACGCTCGGTCCCACACATTATCTTTAGTGACAGCCCTTACTTACTCACTATACCTTACTTTGACGCCCTAGGGAGAAAATGAACTTCACCAGATAATGCGGTATTTCTATGATGCCGGATTATATCATAGATCCTTCAACCCCCCCCTCCCCCCAGCCAGGAAACCCCACCGAGAGGTTACACTGGCACTAGCCAATACCAAATTGGTGCCATTATGATGCAATAAGGTCTAGTAGAAGATACAAGTATACCCCCTCCCTACCACGAGCAGATGCCATTCTCACAGTGATACCGTACTCGAGTACCGTACTGCTAATGTTTAAAAAGGGATCCTCTAACTTGTTTTCGGGCGCCGGTTTTATTCAACCTCCTAACCCCAAAAGGTATAAATGGCGATTTATCTTCAGTTAGGGGAAGGTCAAGTTTGTTGATTGGCTGGGTCAACCATTTATGACCGAGCCTGTTCCTCTAATAGGTGATGTTCGTATCAACTAGGCGATTGCTTGGGTGAGGGCCCCGTTTGGCACTGATATTAGGCAAGGGGTTCGCATCATATTGTGCCGCTTCTATCTAGAGCGGACGCCCGGACTCATCTGTGGGTGGTAGACGTCTCGAGCTCCTGGAATTGAGCCAATGGCTAAAACGCCCTCCTATGATTGCTTGGATAGGATGTGTAGAGTGAAACGGGCAATACGGAATGTTGAGGTCATATCATGCCGAGATGGAGGGGGTGAGGTATTCATAATGGCGTAAATCAAAAAATTTATGACGATATATCTCCCCCCCCCCGCCACGAAACCCCACCCATTCCCACACAAACCCTAAGAAAACGGACTTGTGAGAACGAAATCAATGAGCTAATTCCGAACCGCCAGTATGTAAAGGAAATTGACAATAAAGCATAAAACCTCATTCAAAATTTCCCACCACAATCGGGGAGATAGCTTCGTGTTGATCAGGGGAAAAACAAAACATTACCGGGCAAGCAGACTGCTCGCAGAGTCCGGCCGACAATAGACTACGCAGTTGGAGCCCACCAGTTCGAATCCTTGAGGGGGGATGTGTCACACCGGAGTTAGAGAAAATAGCACTCTAACATAATGGATGGGAGGCGCTTCGGCCGACCGAGGTGAGGGTGGTCCGTGGGATTGTCGGGGGTTTTTTTATTGTATGATAGGGTGCTCAGAGGGTGAAATGCCTTAAAATATTCGGGACTTAACCCAACGATCTGCTCGGGTTGCCGATCAAAGAAAAAATAGCAGAGAGGAGCTCCAAATGATGTGGTGGTAGCCTCTCGGGTAGGGGCGGGGTCGACAAAAGGAGAGGATATTTGGTCTTGCGGAAATTGGGATGGGACGAAGGGTTTTTTTTATTTTACAATCTGTGAAAGAAGCTCACAGAGACATGGGTTCTATGCATCGTTATAGTTGGGAGACATATTATATTTTAGGGTTTTATGACGTGAAAGACTTCCACCAATCCCATCCCATCTTTACCCCCTACAGTTATATTTTGGAGATGTATAAATACATTTTCAAAATCCTAGGAAATTCTATGATACAGAGTATGAGATATAAATATCGAATCGTGGTATCAAAGAACAAACGAATGAACAAGTAGGGAACTGCCGAGGCGAGAAGGAGGGGGGATTTTGCGGAACCCACTAACCATTAAAGCTTCATGGGAATTGTTCGAATTCGGGGGCCGAGATAAGATTCAGTACGTTGGGTTGGGTGGGTACTGCGTTTTCGAAGTGGCTTCTGAGGAACCCGGTGGGGTGGTGTCCCTCCTCTGATCTACTTCTGCATGAGCCTGTTTAGGCTTATACAGAAGTCTTTAATTTGACAGCTCCATAAAGACCGCTACAAGCGGAATCGCAGAGTGGTGTCTGAAAAGGAAAAGCGTCCACTGAACCGGGAATAAAATTCCCGGTCAAGCAACAACTCAGTTACCCTCAAGCCCGATAGCCCAGGAGAGTGGTGTGATAACACAGCCACCCCCGCGGACCATGGATTGACATCTTCCCGGTCAAACAACGGTTTGACCTTGTCGAATAACAGGAAGCATATTCGAGATGTAATCGTCGGGGAGGGGGGGAAACGGAACTTTGTTAAAGTTTTTTTTAAAGTTGAGACTTTCCAAGAAAATTCCCAAGCCGCTGATCGTGGGGGGATATTCTTGCAGAGTGAAATGTGTGAGGCGGACTGTCGATGCTTCTTCATCAACAGTGACGAGCCCAAAGCCGAGTTTCAAGAGCGCTTATTTCGAAGGAACATCGTGGGGTTGACATCTTCTCAAACTCCCAGAACGGCATCCCAGTCATCTCAGCAGTTTGAAACCTTGCTCGCTATTGAATGGTGCCCATGGGTCGTCGCATCTGTCGACTCCATTTCTACCGCCAGGGCATGCCAGCGCATGACATAGCTCATTGGCCCGCAGCAGCTGCTCGGTGTGAGAAATCCACATCAGAGCTGCCATGCCACTTTATTCTCTCTAGGGTTGCACTATATGCGTTCTTAGGATAAAACAACGAGCCCCTTTGTTGAGCTTTTCTCTTCTCTGATGGATCGTTGTCTCTCCTAAGATTGCTTCGGTGTGCTCGGCAGAAATCTGGACATCAGTGTCAGTAATGTATCACCAGGAAATAGCCGGGGGTCGTACCTAAAGTCACAGTGTAGACAACCAACACCCGGATCGGTGATCGGTCGCCAAGGTGTCTATCACCAGGGAACTAAAACGGTTTTGTTAGCAGGATGTTCCATTTCCGAGAGTATCACCTTCATACCTGATATAGGTCTTTCCGACCCATCGCCAGTTCTCTAACTTAGTCGTAGAAGACAATCTCCTCAACACCGCAGAGCGGGGGGGGGAAAGCCTTATATCTCGGTTTGCTTCGGGGCTCTAAGGGTGGCAGCCATCGTGGAATCATAAGAGGCTTATTCGAATTGTTTGGTATGATGAAGGCATGAGGATTACCGGCGCCCTCGAGATATATCTCGATGGCGCCGGACCCGTCAGCGTGCGTTGCTGGGGGTGGGGTGTTAGAAGGTCGAGTGGTTGTTAGAAGCGGGGGGGGAAGAGGGGATATGTACCAATTTGTGGCCCGGCAAGAGCCCTCCAATTATTTCCTGCCAAGGACGAAGAATCCCACACTGGAGACGCCTGAGGACATGTGACTGTTTTTGGGACAAGGCGTATCTGTGCCGGGGAAGGTGCGAAAGTTAATGGAAGCCCGTCGAAACTATAGTATCTTCCACAATTCCTCGGCAACGTTCGCCCCGAGGAACAGCTATCCGAGGAATGGTTCTTTTCGCCAGCCCTGCTCGGTTTAAATATATCTAAAACGGGCCCTAAGTGACAAAAAGTAATTTTTTGCAATTCTTTTAAGGTGGTGAGCCTTTACCCTGCGTAGGAAGCATACCGGTATGGCAATAGGATGTTACGGACGTCAAGGAGGAAACACGAACGGATCTTTTACTTCACGTGCATTTTATTTTTTTTACAATTTATTCCCCACGCCAAAAACAAATTCTGCATGGAAATGCAACATGATAGTATCATAGGGAAACCACTATTCGCGCGAAAGCGTTTGGTATTATAGCGGTCGCTCGTCCCACCCAGGAGGTGTATGCAAAAAGATACAATGCTCGAGTGCATACCTCGGCTCTTGCGGGAAATGATTATGTATTAGGGCCTGTTTGGTAAAAAGGGAACCGGCGACCGTTTCTGCCGTGAAGATGGCCTTCTCTCCAGTTTGAAACGGAAGGAAAAGAGTTATTTGTATGGCGGGACGGAACGGAACCGTCGTAACAGACCCAAAGGTTCCATTGACTAAGTACCGGTACTGCAAATAAGGGATCTTACATTTATACCAATGCAGCATGCCATATATCTAAACTGTATGGGGTCTATACTTGGAGGAAGTAGGTTAAAGTAGGTGGCCGAGGATATAATTTAAAATTGTAACTTTTATCCACACCTCCAAACTTTGTTTTCACCGTTGATTTTAATTCCTAGTACCCTACCGGTACAAGTACTTCAGCCTTTTCCTCATCAGCCTAATTCTTCTGGTAAATTTACTATCCCATGGACTGATGAGACATGCAGATTCCGCACCTTCCGTATATGGTAGCTCTAGACTGTGGCTAAGGAACTTTCAACCAATAAAAGCTCGGCAATGGATGACTTTTCGAGAGGCAAAGCCACTGAGCCACAGCATAGAGCTACCGTATACGGAAGGTGCGGAATCTGCGTGTCTCATCAGTCCATGGGATAGTAGGTCTCTAAGGGTCTTGAGAGGAGGATTGCTAGCCTATATTAGATAGTGCTCAGATTCTTATTCCATGTGGCTGAGATATTAAAGCGACAGTAAAGAGCTTGCACTATGTTGAGCTCTGGGCTACATTGTCTGAGATTCCTGATATCGCTACACATCTCTCTCATCAGCGCTCATTCACTTTCGAGAAATGGCTTTAGGGTTATTTTTCTCCCAGCCGCCCTTCTACGGAGGTTACAATATCATATCATAGCTACAGAAAATGAATGTATGAAAAGGACCTTGAGGTCTCGAAGGGGCTTACGCTAGTTCGAGAGTACTACACCCCGTGCTTTAGATCTGTGCAGCCCCACTCTGTCAATGTCCAAAGTCCCAGCCTATTATGGTCCCAATCCTATGAATTACCCCACTATTTACACCGAATTCAAACAAAGCAATAAACGACGGAAGACACTATGTCGGAAATAAGAGAGGTAGAGAAATAAAGCGAAACGAAGAAATGGAAGGAAGTGAAAAATGAAGAAAAGGAAGAAATAAACGCCCAATTCCCCGCGCCCCATCCCCTTCTTTTTCACAAGCTCAATCATACATTAATAGCACAGTCCTACATGACCCACCCTACCCCCTGTACTCCCTTCCACGCAACCGCTAAGTGCCACGGGGCCCCACTGCCCTTTCCATCACCGACGACACCCTTCCATAGCGCAAGGCATGCCAGGTCTCTATACCAACCCAGCACCTCTTTCAGCAATGGCACTGCCCCGCCCTTGTTTTCCGCGACGATTAGTTCTATCTTTAATGCGTGAAGCTCGTCTCCATCATTTATACCTCCACGCTTGATTAGATACGCTAGCGCACCACTAGCATAATCTGGCGGTAAGCGGCGTACGTGCGGGAGTATGACCCCCCAAGTTTCATCGGAGACGTCGACGAGGTAGGAGTCAGGGTCTAAGTCTGGTATCGGATCAGAAGAGGGTGTGTTGGCTGCGTTGCCAAATTGGTCGGGGGAGACAATCGAGCCTGGTGTTGGGGTTGTGACGGGCGGGGTAGTGTATACGGAAACTTGGTGGTTGAAAGCTGTTGGTATGGGAGCTGGTAATGCTGGGATTAGGTACACTGGTGGGTTCAAGTCTGCGGAAAGGATTGCGAGTGAGTGTGTAGTGGTTGAGGCGAGGGTTGTCCAAGTATTTATTTCGTCTTGTAGCGGTTCGCCAACTTTTATTAGAACTAGACGCCAGTGGACTTTGCGGGTTGAGGTTATTTCCAGTGTTTTGTTCCAGATGTCGCGGCAGACCTCATCAAATGGACGAAGGATTGTGGTGTTTTTGCGGCCGAGAGAGTAGAGTTCGGTGGATTGGATCGTGCCCCAGTTGTCTGTCCAAGCGACGGATACCCAACGCTCGTCGAGCGATTGCGAGTAGGCTATATGAAGAACCGAGTTTTCCAGAAGAAGTGCAGGGGAGGGTTCGGTTGTTAGCTTGAACTCGATTGACTTTGGTGGCGGGCGGGAGAGATATATTGATGGGGAAAACATCTTCTGCGCCTACCACTAGTGTTAGTAAGGCCGCAATGTTGGGTCAAGATATCGGAAACTATACCTCCTCTAGTGATGATATACCATCACTCGGCACACATCGATTGTACACCTCCGCAGCTAGTTTAGCCCATTCCGCCTGTCCAGTGCCAACAGCCCCCATTTTCCGCGCAAGGAAGCCTGCGCGAACAACTTGGAGAACCAGATTATTCCCTTTGATCCCCCCTAACCGACTTTCATAAACCTTCTTCAGCTTTGAAAACCCGACGCAGATATCCACAAGTGTGCTCGGATGTTCGAAGGGGTTAACCACATAAACAACGATGTTGCAACCTTCATCCGCAACGTTCGCAAGTACACTTCCGAAACCCTCCATTGCCTCAATGACTGCTTTTATGTCTCGTCCCTTAACTCCGTACCCTCCATTCTCTACTACCCCGTCTAGTTTTGCTCGAACGTGTACACCATACCGCCCACTTTCGTAGGCTCCTGAAACTCTCTCCAGAAAGGCATCCGCTGCTTCCTCCATTGACCGGGAATCAGGGTGTAGACAGAATGCAATGACGTTCTTAGCCCCAGAACACGGTCCAAATCCAAACGTTTCCCAAAAATGTAAAGCAGGCGGTAATATTTCAAGTGCAGACTCCGCCCGATGAATATGAACATGCGGAGGTGGCAGTTTGAAAACAGCCGTGTTAACCTCTACCTCTGGTCTCTTGGCCAGCGCTGATGCAATTCCCCCACGTCGGGGTTGAGGTATTGGCCGCATAACCGCGGCACGGCCAAGTAGTGGTGGTGGCTCAATGACTGCATCCGCTATTGCAACGTAGGTTTCTAATGTGCACCTTGCGACACCTGTCTTCCCAAAGAGCGACTTCACAGCATCTTCTACTACGCCTTCATCTTTCCCTCGGCGCTGCCGTATAGCACACCATTCCTCATCGTCATCCTCAATAGTTGTCTCGACACCAGTCAACTCCATCAGGTCCCCTAGAGGCTTAGTTGTTCCATAGACGATCTGATCGCGAACCAGTCTGCTAACAGTAGCAAATTCGTTGTCCCCTAAGCCCGCAAGAGATATAGCCTCTGTTTCTAGACTGATGTTCGAGAATATTCCAACGAGATTCGATTCCGTAAGGTCCGGCGCCATGACTTCCCAAGGCGGTGGTGCCATTTCTCCTAGAGCGCCAACTTCCTCATCTACTCCGACCCCTACGTCTCTTTTTGTAGAGTCCGATATTGGCGGCGCTAGCTCCATTTCCTGATCCTCGTCTTCATACGCCCGCTTTCGTTTTCTGCGGGCTATACCACCGCCGTAGGCCACAGCTACCGGGCTTGTGTAGTATGCGCCGCCCCCAGGTTCTTCCTCCTCTTCGTCAGTTTCGTCGTCAGCGTCACTCTCGCTGCTCGTTTCATCCCCGGAGTAGAGTTCGCTCTCATCATCCTCTTCTCCGGCCGCTCCTTCGCTATCATCCATGATTGCGTCCTCGTCTCCAAGCACCACTTCAGCCATCTCTGGTGCAGCGGCTTCCTCTACAACCATTGATCGCATAAACATACTACCGCCTCTTTTTCGCTTCAGTCCGATGGTTGTAATGTTTTGCTCCTTCTCTAACTCCTTCTGTTCCTTCTCTTTTATGCTCTCTGGTAAAAAGAACCGACCTCCGGGTGCGTATTTTCGATCCGCCATTTCAACTTTGGTAGTGAATGTGATAGGCGAATAGAGTGACATCCGGCGTTTAGCCTCACTAACCCCACCACTTAACGGCGCGAGCCCCCCATTTTTCTGCGGAGTCTTCATGACAGGAACTGTTGTGGGTGGAGTAAGATGCTGGGAACTGCTCGTTGGGTTGGAAGCATATTCAGGGACTAATAATCGGATTGCTCTATGTGGACTCAATGGAGGTGTCTGGATATGTGGCTCTGTTTTGTCAGATACAGACGGCTCTGCGGTTTTTGATTCCTCTGCAGATTGGTCCATATTTTGTGCTGGCATGCCAGGCGTATTCATTAAAGTGAGCATATCCTCCTTCAGGGTGACTTCGGGTGATTCCATCGGCAAGTCTACTGTACCCCCGCTCCCAAAATCTACATCAAGTCTCATATCCACATCTCCGGTGCCTCCGCTACCTCCAAATCCCTCTAATTGTTCAGGGTGATTGTCAAAAAATGCCAAGTCCTCATCTGTAAGCCCCACCGCGAACATATCTTCATCCATATCTCCTCCGAAAAGATCGGCTTCCCCAGTACTCCCCCCCAGCCCCACACCTCCGGTCGCGTCGCTTTGCTTCCGGGCGGGGTCGGGAACGGGATCCAGCATGACTCCATCTGTCCAGTCAAGATCCATATCTGTTGCAGTAGTGGCGGAGGTGGCATTAGATGTCGTATTCGGTGCGCTACTGCCCGAGCTTATTGAGGAGGGTCCTGGAAGTTGCTGTTGCTGTTGCTGTTGTTGCTGCTGCTGCTGCTGCTGTTGCTGTCCGCCGTCCGGTGGAGTAGGATAGACACCTGCATTCCCACCAGTAACAAGACCATCCTTCTTTGCCTCGTCTAAGAGTTTGAGTTTGCCTTTAACGCTTCCGTCTTCTTTGGCGTCAAGTATTGGCTCATCAGCCTTTGACTGCTGCTCCTTTTCTGCCTCGGCCTCCCGTTTTATTCGTTCTTGCTCTTGCTGCCGTCGCTTCTTCTCTTCCCGTCTAGCCATGACGATCTTCTCACGATCTTCCTTCCCATCCATCCATTCCTCTGCCCAATCCACGGCTGATGGGATATCCCACCACTCCGCGCCTAATTCCCTCTTATCCTTCACCCCAACGGCCAGTGAACGCGACAACCTTCCCGATGCAAATCTTGCATACTCAGGAGCATCGAAAACCTTTTTCCAGAAAGCATCACAGCCTTCACCTTCGCTCCGCAATCCATCGGTATCACTCTCCGAAGTGCGCAGGAACAGTAGTGTATCCGGCCACAATATCTTGACAAGCATACCCATCCCTTCGCTCGGATGATCTTTGATAGGGACCCAGATCTCGACCCTTCTCCATCGGCCTCCGTCAATCGCTTCCTCAAGTATCGACTTTTCTTCCCATTGCCGGTTTGGCGCAGACAAAATTCCGCAGTCCTGTAAGTATTCTCTGACTGAGGTTTTCCACCTTTCCTCCCGCGCGCCGATTTTCCACCCCTCGTCAGATACCAATCGGCCCCATTCTCCCCATGGCGCGATAAACACGTCTCTTTTATCAAGTGGCGATGATAGCGATGACGAAACACGTCTTAAAGCGGCCTGAACGTGGGTATGTGGTGTCACAAGAAAGGTCCCAGATGTCGTTAGGTACGCCTCCAGTGCGAGTATCGACGGCCGAAGTAAGCCAGGCAACGTGATAGGGACAGAAGGAAGCAAATCCCCTTTATCCTCCTTCAATTCAGTGACGTGGGGGATGAGCGACGAGGGCGAGACTAGTGTTCTGACGTTGAGCGCTGTATAGCCGTTGTGTAACGACAAATTGAAGGAAATAGACGACAATACGGCGGCGAGAAATTGCTTGTATGGCAGCAAATGATCCTCTTTAGGTCCCTCTGGTGGGTCATCTGTCAAGTCAATAGTGGCAACATCTTGTGGAGGGGGAGAGAATATTCCCGGGCGAGAGGTAGGCATAGCAGGCGTAACAGGTGTGCTCCGCCCAAGCTGCACTGGCGAAAATATATCCCCGCCACCTTTCGTAGAACTAGCCAGCGATGCCGCGAGAAATACTCCCGACGACGACTCTGTTCCGATGACGCCAATTAATCCTTTTCTTCCGTCCCCTCCTACTCTTCCATCCAACTCACGCGGGGGAGGAGGGAGTACTAACCTGTCAAACTCCACTCTTCTCTAATACGCCTCTCTAGGCTCTTCCATTTGCCCTCCGTCGACTCTTCGGCTATTTGCGCCTGTACCTCCCCTTCTACGCGGCCTTCTCCACTCTCGCCTTCGCCCCCGTGATCCCTTGGCGCGCTGTTGCTAAAACACTCCACTTGGAAAACCCAAAGGGCGTTTGACTCCCTGTCGCCGAGCACAATATGACCTTCACTCCGAAGCGTTCGCTCTGCATGGCGTATAGAAAACGAAGTTGAGGGGGGTGGATTGCGGTACAGAGTGTAGGGTATTCGGGAGAGGTTCTCCTGTGCTCGGTTAGTTAGGATGGCCAAAACGAAAATCCAACATCATCATGAAGTTTTAGAGAAACAACATCAGGAGGAATGGAAGACAGACGATCTTGAAGACGTTAGTCAGGCACGATTCGGGGGATTCCATGCTTATGGAGGAATGAGATGTAAGCTCTAGTGGTGTGTCTATATCGGACTCGCAAGTCAATCATAAAGCGTCCGCGGCGGGTATAGAAGACCAGCAGAGTGACCCGGTTCACCGTAACCTCACGCGCACAAGAACGTAGGACCTCCGGGTGTTCCTACTAGCGGCGGTGGTGATGGTAAGTTGTTGGCGGCGTGGGTGTGGTGGTTGTGTTTAGTGAGGCTCTGCGCTCAGCATGTAGGAGTACGGTTGCGATAGAGTCCCGGGACAAAAGGGCTTGGCAGGCCCCGGCAAAGACAGCGCCAGCAACAAATGAGCAATGCAGTAAGCAGGTAAAAATATAAAAAATAAAAAAGGCGCGTGATAGATATATAGATAGACAGTCTTACCTAGTACCACTCCCCTGTCCCTTGGTAGCCTTGTGTACACTCTTTCCCATGTTTTCAATCATTCTTTCCACTTCTATCTTGCTTCTACAAATTGTTCATCTCTATGGTCCACTTTACAGAACTAGAATCACATTCTGTGCTGAGCATCAAGCATGTACTTGACATTCTGAATAGGTTAAGGTCTGAGAACTTAAACCTAGAAGGCCAATTAATTCCAACCAGGATTTACCTGCTTCAACTCTTTTTAGTTATTATAGTAGTATAAATTTAGAAAACTGTATCCAATACTATGATACCATTAGTATTACAGCTATTGTGGTCATTAAGGCCAGTTAAAAGATTGTAAGAAAACTAGTTAACTTAGTATTTAAGGACCTTATAAGTATAATAGTATTTATACTCAACTAACTTGAATTACTAGTTGTACTTCTTTACTTTTATAAGGTTTTTTTTACAAATTGTTATACTCAAGCAGAGGAATGTAAAACTGCTAAATGTAATTATAATACAAGCAGTTAATAAGATACTAGATCAGTTAATTAGAATTTAATAGACAGCTTTTATATTAATATTTGACCTTACCTGGTATATAAAAATATCTTTAATCTACTTTTAGTAACACAAAATTGATATCATACCACTCTTACTTAGATTGACTATCTGTTAAATTGATATTTCTTCCAAAAAGGTTGCTAATGAATATTATATCTTTTAAAGGTTATGTAGCTTCTTAATATAAAATCAATACTATGTTTTTAGCAAACTTCCCCTTTCTAAGACTAGATGAATAAAAAAATTAAAATTAATTCAAGTTACCTTTATAATATCTCTCCTTTTATCTATTTTGATACATACCTACTCAGTAAATCAGTACACAGATTTTGCAAAGATCAGTCTATTTTTCCTATAATAACCATATTCCTTTATATATCAACCCTTAATCTCTACCTTTTAGGCTTTTACCCTTCATTTAGTAGTTGGTAAGAATACCTCTTTCTTCTCATCCTTCTAATCTGTAAATAGAATATTCTACCTGCTCTACAAACCCAGTAGTAGCTGTTGTATACTACGCAAGGGTTCTACCTAGCTAAAATTCTACTTTGTGGCACGAAGGAATCCTTACCGACCGCCTTAGACACTTAGCAGACATTACAGTTAAGCCTTTGTGATAGCCTATACTCAGAGCCGCGCACAACTGCAAGATCTCTTCTCTTCCACCCATTCTAAGCCCCTACTACTAGTATACCCGATTTGGATAACCCAACATCTCTAGCAATTCGCACATAGGTTCTCCCCTTCTCTTTTTTTCCTATCTCAATCACCCTCTCCTCCTCTGTCACTTATCTCTGCTTTCCGTCTCTCGGGCTGATTCGCACTGGATCGGATCGAGGTACAGGTTCGGTATTACCAGTATGATAGGATTGTGTAGAGACCGGTGATGGTGCCATTGTCCCGAGACTTTTCCATCGCTACTGTATCACATGACACCTCCTCATCCATCCGCAAGTTTCCTCACTGCGGTCCCCCTTCCCAGTTTTATCTTTTCCTCCCTAAGAAGTTATTTAACCCCTTTCGATCTTCATCTTCATCGCTTTATTCAGGCTACTAGCACTTCGTTTAGAGCTCTGCGGAAACTCGAGCGCTTTTAGAATCAAACGAACAAAACGGAAACATCCACAGAACGAATAGAAACTCTTGACGATGAAGCAAAGAGGCTCAAACAAGTCAATTGTTCTCCAAAATGTGACAATGGTAATCAGCAAGGGCTCTTTCCGTAGGATTTCTCATCCTAAGGACGAAAGTGTTCAATTCAGCCCCGCACAACAAATGAAGGGTTTTAGGCTTTTCTGCAGGAAGAGCGGTTTACCTAAATTTAGCCTAGTCCCAAAGCGTTTCTTTTGCTCGAGGGATTGGTTACAGATTTCTGCAGTCTGCCGTAGCCATCCAGGAGAACATCACCATTGTTCTAGGGAACGCAAACCATGGCAAAGGCCGGGTACGTAACAGCAGTACGCAGGTCACGCGGAGTTTCACAAGCAGGCGTATCCAATTCGGGATCGAACCGGAGACACACCCTCTCACTCGTAACCGCTCTCACGACATATTAGCAAATGGGATGTCTAACCATCCTAGTACGCATCCAGAGAATATTATTGGATGCCTTGCATGCATAGTATAAATTTTGTCATGACAGATACCGGGGCTAGGGTTTTTCCAAAGATGGAATACGTGTTTACCAGGCATTCCATCGAGTAGGTGAGAGCTAAGTACCAGTAGTTGCCGAGCTCTATATCGCTTACCATATCCGCTGTGGCCAATGGGTTTGTGATCAATAGTACGATAATACATGTTATTAGTTTTATCAGAGAGGAACAACGACTAGCGAGGATGAACCAATCGTGTTTGGTGATAGCGCTGGGGTGTCGTACTTGCCAATCCATAAGGTCTGTCCCTGAGGCATACCAGCAGTGGCAGCGCAGCAATCGCTTTGGTCTGTAAGGCTGAAAAAACACGAGAATCCTTGATGGTTACCACTCATAAATGAAATTCCCCTATAAAAAACCACTATCCCCAGAGTTTCCCGGGTGCGATGAGGAGTGAGCGTAATTCTTTTAAGTTACGGTGTAAGCTAGTCGTCGGCTGTGTCTAGGTAAAGGTCGGGAGCGGAGTCTCTGTTTCGGAAAGCAGTCTGCTCATACACACTGCTTGTGATAGAGATGAGGGAAGGCTCATTAGCAACTTTGGAATAGCAAGCAACTGATATACCAATCCCAGCTAATGCATATACCACCATCGCCCCCTCAATGGACAATTCTTGCTCCTACCCCACCCACGGACACATTATCCCACTCCCTGGTTGTACCGCATCCTGCGCGGCACGGATTGAGTCGAGACAGATCATTGAACTCTAGAGCCCCTCCCAAAGGTCGGACGCTCTTGCTCTACAGCTTGAGACATGCCCTGGACGCTTGGGAACACTGTCCCCAACCATCGTACTAGTTCCCCTCGCATATATTGCAGCCGTGCTTACCATACCGAATCCAAGGTAAATTAACTACTATTATTGATTATGAGTTTTTTCACTAAGAAAATTGTTTAGGTTGGCCATGACAATATCCCTGGCCATCAAGAGCATGAACAAGGATTTGAGGCAAGAGAGGAGCCCGCTCAACCGGAGAATGTGATTAGACCATTCTGGCAGGGGATGTCCTGATTTTCTGGGGAAATTCGAAAGAGACTCATGGAGGGGTGTCGAGAGTCCGTGGCTTGAAACGATTGGATGGAGTGGCAGCTTGTGACATTGACATATTGCAGCCTTACTCCCCGACATGTTTTCCTACTCTCCGAAGACTGTCCACAACCTTGACTCACCAAGCCATTACCTTTCCGTTCCCCTCAAATCGGCTAGTGTTTGGGCAGTATGGATAGATCGGTCACCAGGTCATTCAACTCCAACAGCTTCAATATCAACAATGTCAACAGCTTCAACACAACCATAAACGATGACAAGGCTCAAGTCCTACAGTAGTTGTCATCACTCCAACCTCAAAGAAGACATCAACATTTACGGGAGAGCCGACTCGAAGGTGTGGGGGAATGGATTTTCCGAACGAACGAGTTTCAGAGATAGAATGCAAGAGAAGATGGACCGGCTCATTCTGTGCTATTTCGCCATGGCGATCCGGGGGCGGGGAAGATAAAGAAAAACAAAAGATTATCTGCGTGGAAGGGGGAGAGATTATGGAGGAGAAAGTCTTGATCTTGATTCTATCATCGCACTCAGGAGGAAAACTAATGTCCTTAAATACATAACTCAGAAAACTTTTACATTCTAACTTCTTCCTTTCCTAGACCGCCTTTCCCTACGATAACATTCGCTGCATCCTTTCTCTCTCTCTCCAACCTCCCCTGACCGCTTCACGTCCGTTCTCTCCATTTCCTCCACTTCATCTCTCTTCCATTCATACCGCTTCTTCTTCCCCTCCCTTCTCTTCTTACACACTTCTTCAATACGCACCCAGCTCCTACTTGGTTCTCCGTTTCCAGACTATTCGTGTTTGTCCTTTATGCGAGAAGTGATGAATTCCAGAGATGTAGTCGTGGTTCTTGAGATATCCAGATTTGGCTATCAATCAAAGCGCCGGTGATTCACAATAGAAGACTCATCTTAGGTAACACAAGATATCACGGTTGAGTTCCCAGAGCGCTAACTACTTGGGATTTTAGTTCTCTTGTAATCGATCACTTTTATCGAAGGGGGCAGGATACGACTATCGCTGGGCTGTATTGTGACTATATTTGGTATCATACCCAGTTCATAACACCCAAACTCCTATAATAGTTCAGACATATTTCAGTGGCCCAACCTGGGATGTGGGGTACGTACAATCCTAGGATAGTACAAACTTTCTCCATTTCCAGCCAATAGAAATTATTTGAGAACCCAAAATATCCACTCCTAAGATGTGCATACATAATATCAGCTAAGAATCTGTTTCGTGGGGTGGAATGAATTGTATCAGTCAGGCTTTGCACCTTTTTTTCGCCCCAGGTTCAAATATCCACAAAACTCCCCACCTCCAACCCCAAATAGGTTCTCGAGTGATCAACCGTGACTACCCTCAAAATATGTTCCAGAGCTGATAGTCTTCTGTCCAACTAGTACCACCCGACCCCCATTATTGGCTACAGCGGGTGTCGTGCTTTCCGACATTCTGGTAGGAAAGTTTGGTCATGCTCAATTAGATAAAGCCGCGTAGGCTTAGGATATGCGGAGGCTATCCGATATACACTACGGTTGCGACCCAGGCGAAAAATATCAAAAAAGATAACAATACCTTGGGCGTAGTTAGAATTCCCGGCTCTATCTGCGTACTACACTTGTTGTAATAGCTCATCCTTCATGGTACCATATCCCCAATGGAAAAAATATATTCGAATAGGACCCCACCTTGAGATGTCCCGAAGGATCATGCCATTAAATCACGCCACTCTTACAAGATTTTAGCCATTAAGTTTAATAGTGGGACGAATGCCGCTTACTCAATTTTTACGCACGCCACAACTAGTAGCAACATTGGAGACTACCATATTACGTGTTTTAAAATTCCTGCGATACCAAGTTCACCTGATGTTTAGTCATGTCTAAGGGAAATTGGCACATACCGAACAGTGCTTCAGCTCCTAAGAAGCTCAGCATGGCTCCCCCCGCCGATGATAGGAATGACCTCAACAGCTCACTTCGTGAGAGACAACACCCCTGTGAGCCAATCTGTACGCCCCCCCCTAAGACAAGCCGCTTGGCGAAATACAGTGTGCATCAGTGAAATAATAGTGTGCATCATACACTGTGGGACCACAAAATGGATATATCTCGAGTTCTCCCAAAATCTGCACATATCTCTCCCCAAAAGCCACTCTAGCCTTTGAAAAACAAGTACAGTGATTCACAAAACACAGCGTACGTGGCACCTTCGCTGAGGGTCACGAGTCCAAGTGACCCGCTGACGGCTTCCTAGGGCGCGACACCCTACTGATAGCAAAGTCCTAGTAGACCCTGAGAAGTTTACCAATGAATACCTGTATGCTAGTAGTGAGCCTACCACTTATGTCCCATCCAGCCGTAGGCAGGTTACGAATGAGTCCCGGTCACGTAACACAGCTAACGACACATATATGGGCTAATTACATGGCTGCCTAATGACCCTCTGGCTGCTGACTCCGGCATCGTAACCCCTTCCATCAGTCACCGATCAATAGCGGGGGTGGGTTTTTATCATGCATAGCAAGCTTCCCGACGAAAACCCCATATCTCAATGACCAAGGGTCTCCCACCAGGAGTAGGTGACCGAGGTCCGCGCAGTCACCTACTCCCAAACACGGTGGCTAACGCTTCGGGTAAGTGTCGCCGGGGCGTGTCCCCACCTAACTCCTAGATTAGAGCACCAAAGCCACTAATCTCACCCTGCCCAAAGTCATGATATCATCACGGGACATCACTCGCCGACCTTCTCCGACTCCCCTAGACTTTCATTCAACCCTGGCACCGCCTCCCCTCCTCGTGGGAAGGCTCATTCCAGGATGCCTCATAGTTCGCCCCGTCTTTGTTTGAAAGCAAAATAGGCACAAACCCCCCCTCAGGAGCAACCTCACAGCACGCGGTACTAGCGGAGAGTCACAGCCTCGCGAGCAAAGCTCCATTCGGGTATTCCCTCGCCTTTTCGGACATGTTTAGTTTCATCGCCGGCCGCGGCACCGAGTGTGCATAGGGTACTTTTGTCACGCAGAAATAGCATGCGCTGCTCCGCCGATCAGGTATGTATTTTCTATCTAAACAGCCCATTTGGTAAACTCGTTGGGAAAGAGCAGCAGGTGAGGGGAGAAAACATTTGTAGCTCCCGCGGGCTCGTATGTTTCATGGCTGTCGTGATCTCACCACGGTACCGGTGACGCCACTTTGAGGCTTGTGAGTCGGTGGTCAGATGAGGTTGCCAGTAATACCGTAGTATGTTTGTGCCCACGTCAGCTGAGTGGGTAGTAGAGGAGTGCTCCCAGATAGGCAAAGATAACCTCTAACTTTTCCTTTGTTCATTTCTCCTTTGAGGTCCTCGTGGTGCTAGTAGGGTGATTCTGAGCAAGTACCCGGGGGGATCATCAATAATCAATGAAGCCACATCAAAAATTGGAAATCAAAGGCCTTTGGGGGACAATAGCAACCGGGGGTAACTATCCGGCATGACATCCCAAGAACATGATAATAACAAACAGAAGGCGTAAATCTGAATCAGAAATAGCCCAGTTTTATATGAGTTCCTTGTGATAACGAAAATTCCCTCTAAGCCTTCGACTCCCACTTGGTCAGTTGGGTGCAGTTTCACAGCAACTGGTCTGGGTTTTTGGTTTCTGTAACACCGTACTCCCAGACGACATGATCATCCGATCAGATAGTTCCCACATTGCCACCCCCCAGTTCCCGATTTTTAATGACCCCCCAAAATATAATTCTCAAAATTATTACCGCGGAAACCGAAATTCTCCGTGCGGGAGCCACTGCCCCTTGGTAGAAAACTCAAGAGACGGCCAGGCTGAGTCGTAACCGCTTCAGTTCGAGGTCCGTCATCTAGAGCTAGTTGAAACACGATCTCTCGCCCGAATATTCTGTGATGCCTGGAAAGGTGTTCTCCCGTTAGCATGTACCAGCCACTTTAGGAAACCACTCACTAGGCATCTTGTTTCCCCCACAGAAGGCTGACCCCGCCACCATCAGCCACCCGGAGCTTCTATGAACCGCGAGCATTATCCATCGGCCGAATATTGACCCAAAAAGGCCCCCATTCCCACCAGAGCCTTCGGAAGCGGCCTAAAAAGGCACCAAGTTCGCCAAAAGGCTTATCATTCCTCCTCAAAAATGTTTCAATCAGTCTGACATGGCAAGAAAAATAGATTAAAAAAGGCTCCCATAATAAATCCAGACCCCTCACAAAGCCAGAATACACACCTCTCTCCCACCCACCCCGCACTCGCCGACAGAACAAGTGCCGCGATACCCAAGCACGTACCGGTAGTCTCATTCAGTAGCAATCGGGTTCGGGGACACATCCCCCCGCCGGCAATCTCCACCGCACAAACACAAGCACAAAACCTAATGTTACTCCAAAAGCAATCCAGCTCAGAAGAGTAAAGAAACCTAAAGAAAAAGATAGAAATAAACAGAAGGAGAGAGAAACCTCTCACTCTTGGTGGGGGATACAGGCAGTCTTGTCACCTACTTAATTGTTCTATCTAGAACTCCGCCCATCCGGTCACCACCCAGGTCCCCTCACTAGTTGTGGGACCGACAGCGCCTCAGTCCCGGGCGACCGGTTAAAGCTGGGGCTGAAGAAGCGCAATCGGGGCGCGGAAAACGAGGGTCGCACGTGGGAACTTTGTGTGGCGGTTAATTTTCGGGATTTTGCGCCACCGCGTGGGGAGGCCTTTAGGATTATCGATCGGCAGAGGCGCCAAAGATTGTGTGAATGAATGCACACAACCGGTACTGCAAACTCCGCAGCACAAGTACCGGTAACTGAGTGCGGTAACCACCGTAACCAGCGAACCCCAAGTTGCCGCCTGCGCGCAGTGCAGGGTAATAAATCTTGACTCAACATTGTATAGATCTCCGTGGCTATACACTTCAACTTCAGCTCTCCTCTGCTCCCCAGTAGCACTTCCCCTCTATCGCCCACTCTGTCACCTTACAACTCCGCTCCGCAGTGAACCAAAGCACACGGACCACCTCCCGTCTCGCTACTGCAGAAGATTGCACTCCCATCGCACCATCCGGTATTACACGCACAGCGACCTTGGTAATCGGCCGCCGGACCCATCCGCTCATCCTCTCTCTCGCTCTAGCCCTACTGCCCCAAGCCCTCGCTAGCTCCACTTATCAAAAACAATTGAGCAACGAATAAGCCCATCCGCCTAGAATTGCTAATAATTCCTTCCTGACTTATCCAACGTTTTACTTATTCTTCCCCCGTTTACTTTTTCGTCTTCCGTTTTGTTTTGTTTTTTCTCGCCTTTTCCTTTGTTTTTTCCTTCCAAACCCGCAAAGTTGCCCCGATATCCGGCGACAAATTTGGACACTTACGGGGATGGGGTCCTTCCGATCCGGACTGGGCGAGGCTGTTGCCTAGAATATCTCCTGCTATTCTTCTCACTTTTGACCTGTGACCAGACATGACCTGCCCCGGTTTCCGCACTTTACCACCTAGGATTGTATGATAGGATAGGATACATCCCTGAGACATCCGATTTTTCATTTTTCCCTTCCCCCCTCCACTCTGACTCCCGGACTCTCTGGATCCAAAATCTGTTGGGGAGGGAGGGTGGGGAGTTCAGCTGCCGTCATGGAGCGTCACTCGGATGGCAGACCTCCGAGTGTCAACCTAGGGTCCAGTGGGGGCTGTTGGGCTAGGTAGAAGTCTTGGGGTGTAGTCTTGGAAACCTCCAGAAACCTCCAGACCTCACCACCACCCTCTATCAAACTATCATGGTCTATAGCACCGTATCCACGCAGGCTAGGCAGGGTAGTCAGAGTTTTGTCCAGGGTTTTCGCGTTTGATTGAAGGGAGAATGCCTAAAATTGCTAGAGCGTGGCGATTGATGTTCGGCTGGTTGGTCGACCGATGCCCCCGATTGAGTCAATGGCGCGATAGGCTTCGTATATTCTCCACAAGAGCGTAATTCACTCAGTTCATGGCGGAGAGGGTATCACGGCCGAGGTTAAAATCCGGTGAGAAGTCTTCCAATTATTCAATCCAGCGTGCTGTTAAAAAGTGCTGTTTCAGTAGATTATATCATGTTAATTGTCAGTTGAGACACCTGCGCACAATGGGGAGACGGAAATACCCATAATTCGGGAGGGGCCGGTTTGTTAACGGACCGCCGTTCACTCGATCACATGGTAGCAATGATATGTGCACAAACATTGTTTCCCCTCGGGCAGTTGAGCACTTGTGGATCGAAGAGGACCAATCGCCCAAGGTGTTTGCACCTCGCACCGGAGGCAGGGAGAGAGACGCATACGTAAGCTGTTGGTTTTACCTTGGCTCTGTGGTACTATGGATACCGCAAGAACTAGAATGATTGAGCCTTGCGCAGGGCGGTAGAGTTGCCCCTGGTGGTAATGTCCGGTATGATATCTCTTTGCCTTTGTCTTGAGCTAGGGCTGAGGGAGGGGTTCAGGCTTTGCAGTCTCCCCCATCTAACGGGGGGAATATTGGACATCTTAGAGTGAGGTTCACTTGTTCGGGTTCCTGCTGTACTGCTTCCCGAGGACGGGCAAAGGGAAGAGGCAGAGTAAGTAATCAACCTCCTCCTCACACCAATCATTATCCTGAAGTGAAAGATAGTGGGGTATGTAAGCAACATCTCCGAGCTCTCTGGTTGGCGACACAGACATTACATGTATGAAAATCGGCCTGTTGGAAGTTGAAAGGTTACCGTACCTTAGGTAAGTTAGGTACCCTCCTCTTGAGAGGAAAATAGGAGTACGTAATCACCCTCCCCAGCCCAAGTGCTTGCAGATAGTGCATTAATTCGTAAGAGCGTACCTGGCTTGGAGACAGCAGACTTATTATTATGCACCGCAAAAAGGGCACAATGATAATTATAACTTTGAGCAGTTCGAGTCTCTACCCTATCGCATCGTGAATTGATCGAATTACTCTTGGCGGACTCGTAAGTGGCGTGCTAAACCATGCGCAAGCCGAGCAACACGAAACAGTACGCCTACCGTAGTCAATCCCATTCCTTGTGCTTCAATGTGCGACTACATGACAATAATAACAGCAACAATAATAATACATCTGTTATAGCTAGCCCCATGTATTCCTACAAATAAAATGAATGAGAAAATTCCCCCAAGGGCGCGTCCGGCCATCGTGAGTTTCCAACCCCTGACAATGGGTGAATGCAAGGTGGTGCCACAAGAAACCGCAAGAATAAAGCCACAGCATTCCAGTGGCTGACAACAAAATGCCAAGAATCCCAGTTTCAACGATAGAATAATTATAGCGCTTATTCGAAGTAAGGAGTTCCCTCACAGACATCTCCGCTTAATGGACCTGCGCTGGATGGATGCCGCAGCTTGTTATAGAATCGGAGACGGCCATAGGCTCTCGCAATAGGCGCAAACCGGCGCGCTTGGGCGGGCGAGTGAAGCCCTCCCTATCCATCGATGGATTCGTGCAAGCCCATTAGGAAGTTTTGAGTTGTCGCAATGCGCCGAAGATAGGACTAAGGGCCCTGCACCACTCGAACATTCCTGTCCCTGGGAATATCGATCAAACAGATGTTTCAGAAAACCCTCATTCCGACCTCACGACCGCAACTAACTCGACCATGTCATGGCATTCCTACTATGATACCGTATCATACATACACCGATCGGACAACCCCCCCTCTAAAAGGAAAAATAGAGTTTTGCCGCAAATCTCCATGCTGCAACCAGCGTTAAAATAAAGGGCAACCAGGCGCGCCCTAAGTTACGGCACATTTATGGTATGATATATAACTTATCTTGCTAAAAAGCCGAGGCAGCACTTCACCATCTCCTCTCCGGAGCATTGAATCCCAAAATATCCACCTCCCATAACGAGCTGCTTGCAAACCACCACCATGTCATGTAACCCCCCTTGGCTTCCGCTCGCCGCCTCCACCCCCCCCCCCCACTCCACCACCGCCCAGACATCTTGAGTAGGTTATCGATACCCCACCCAGTTTGAAACAGACACTGCCACCACGAGTGACCATCCGTGATACCGTTAGTGCCCGCGCTTAAAGCTGGTGGCAATTTATCGCCCACGGCTAGAATACCTACCGGCAGTCGACATCTCACAGCATGGCGCAGCACGAGGAGGGGGAGGGGGAGGAGGAACCGTCCCTTTAATCTTGAAGTGGCTGGAACGGGATGTCCCAACCGCACATGGGGCTTGTAATATGATATCCAGTTGCCTTGCCCCCTCCTCCTCCTCCTCCTCCTCCTGTACTCTGGTCACAGTGCTACCATCTCATCTGGCTATCAGTAAGGTACCCGAAAAACACGGCTATTGTAACACCATCGCCCAACCAGCCGGAATGAAAAAAAAAAAAAAAAAAAAGAGGGAAAGAGGGAAAGAGAAAAAAAAAAATCCCTGTTCTCATTTTCAGCGGAGGACGCCGCCACTTGTATCGTAGCCTAAGGAAGCTGGGAAGAGTAAGTTACAGTCTCCTCCCCAGTAGAGAGAGCGGTGGGTGACTAATGTACCGGCATCGGTATTTCTGTTTCTCCTCTCTGGCCCGATGCATGCATTCAATAATTACCGTACTAGTAGTTTATGGAAGGATGGGGGAACTCATTTCCGGCGGATGGAATAAATTGCTCATGACTAATCCACCCTTGTATTTCATACCCCCTTCCCCACATGCTCTACTAGGCAAGTGCTGCCTCTACAGGCGCGGCTTGGGCGATGTAGAGACAGCATGACTAATCCACCCAGCCCTGTCGGGTGTGATAGTAAAAATCGGAAAAGAAATAAACACCTGTTTACGCAGGAGATTTACAATATGGGAATAACAGGAAGAGTATTTTGTTTTCCTCGGTTTTTGTGAACGCACCCACCCAAATACTGCTATCATACTGCACTTTTCCAGGAAAAGAGAGAAGACTTACGAGTACAGGGTAAGTACGGTAGTCTATTTGGAGAACGGGTATCCCATCCAGAGGTCGCATGACTAATCTGGTCTCCCTCCCTCCCTCCCTTCCTCCTCAATTCACCCACCAGACGGGTACGATACCATGTCGCAGGCACAGCACTCGTATCACGATACCGGTACCAAACACAAGACCACCCTGTAACACAAACCTTCAAAAAAAAATAGGGAAACAAGGAAAAGAAATCAAAAACACCTAAGCCCCTCTTCCTCTCTCTCTCTCTCTCTCCCTTCCAGCTCGCGAGCAAAAAGCACAGCACCCACCGTACGACACAAAACTGGACAAAACCTTGGTGGAAAATTTTCTTCATCATCATCCCAGCCCAATATGGATAGAGAAACGAGAAGGTAAATTTGAATCACCACACCCCCCCAAAAAACACAAAGCCAAAGTGCGAACCCGGTATAATATCGTACCGATAACAAATCGAGTGAGACCCTGTGCTCGTGCTCACTCTTGTGCCTGTGCTTGTCTCTCTTTGTCCGTGCTCCCTCGCACATTTGGATATTCGCACATTCGCGTTCTCATGAATTCGTAACTGGTGCTGGCTAACTATTACTATTATTACTGCTAACATCATACCGCCAATATGTCGTTGAAAATTTTCACCTCTGCTTTTTTCTTTTTCTCTCTCTTTTGTCTCTTTTCTTTTCTCCTTTAGTTTGTGGGAAGTCAAGAGGTGAGGTCTAAATTTGGTTGCAGTGATGTTCTTGACCTTGGGGGAGGAGGAGGAGGGACGCGTAAAGGATGATGATGACGGGCGTTTTGCGGTCCCGACCCGGGTAGCTCTTCAAGATTTTGGAATAACAAATGGAGTGAATGTCTTATCCAGATGCTGCTCCCTTACTCGATTACCAGTAGGCTAGGTACCGTATGTTGCCGTTGGTTAGGTTACTACGCGCTGCAGTCAGCTGCCTAGAGTACTGTGCTCGAGTACTCACTACCGTAAAATATCGTGTAATCCACTATCTCCGCCAGGCCTCTAATCTCCGCCACTATTTGGCTCAGTCCACGATAAGTTTTTTTCTTGGTTGGACTGGTTAAAAAAATTGCAGACATCAGTTGGTGAGACGCAACACACTCAGCACACTCAGGCTTTGCTGCGCGCGGAAAACGCTAATCCTTCTTGGGCGGTTTTGCCCCCGAACACGGAGGTTAGAGGCCTGGCAGAGATGGTGAATTATACGGTATTTTGCGGTATTGAGAAGCGCCGCATCGTGGCTTTTGTTCTTATATTTGTTTGCTAATGCTGAAGAATATTAGAGTAGGGCAAATGCAATCATTTACTCACCCAAATCATCCCGAAGTATATTATTCAGCTTCCTCAGCGCGAAAACTCTGCATAGCACCGCCAGAGAGGAAGAAAGAAAGTAAAAGATCGACAGGACATACAGGCGCCTCCTCACGAGACCCTCTCCGCTGATCCCTTCGTGGGGGCAGAAGACAGATTCAAACCTCCTTATTGCCCTTACGATGCTGCGGTAAGGTAGGTGGGTCACGATCACAGTGTCATCGCCAAAAGAAAAAAAATGTTTCTTGAAAGCTAGTTAGGGACCGGTACCAGAGTACATACCGGGAGATAGTGGATGACTGTTTGCGAGTCATTTGTTCGGTGTGGGTGTCTGGTACGACTGAAGGTAAAGTAGGTCATGCTTTTGGTTGGACGCATCGCTGCGTTCCAAATAATAATGGCGAACCTGTTTGTCGGAGTCGGGCGAGGAAGGTAGCACTTTTGGCGAACAGCCACTTTGTTCTGGTAGCTGGGGACAAAAGTGTCGGCCTTGATAGGAACCTCACCTAACCCTGAGGCCCAAGTTCACCCCGGATGAGGACAGTTGTTGCCAGGGAGGGGAGGGGAGGCAGTGGCTATCATGAGGGGTTTGAATTAAGTTGGGTTGGGTTGTGTATGGTTCATGCCCCTTAGGCCTTCGCTTCTGCTCGAAAATGACGATATCGTATCGGATGCTTAATCTTATTGTGCCCTTTCTTATTTTTTGGGGGGCGGGAGAGGACCGGTTAGGCAAAGCATTATTATCGGCATTATGGCAAACCTGGCCAGAGGGAAACCCTCTGGCCCCTGTCCAGCTGAACCTGTATGCGGCACAGAAACATACCCCGGACTCAAACGGGCGGTGTCATGCTCCTACCCTACCCTAACCTCGTGGGGAGGACTCAGGCCAAGGTCAAGAACCAGCCTGTGGCTGCGCGCACCCATCCACCAAGCTCTCCTCTTGGCGAACCGAGTTCCTTCCTCTTTGCGCTCGTTTCACTCGTATGTCGCACGAAGGGATTGCGAAAAGTCGCACTTATGTGCTCGTGCGATAGCAGCTGTGCCCCTCCCCCAGAACTTTAGATTAGATGGGGAACCTGATGAGGATGGCTGAGGGTGGTGGTGGTGGTGAAAAAATTTTCTCCTTCGGCTTGGTAGGGGATTTGTTTGACTGCGACATGAAGATGTGCTTCTGATTCGCAGAGCTTTTTGAGGTTTGTCTCGAAGTAGGGAAATTACTGTGGAGGCTCATGATGGTGGTGGTGGGGTGGAAACGTTGGTGGTGGATGGTATGGGCCTGGTAAGGCCCGATCATAATCATGTCAGGTCCGGACAGTCCACGGTTGGGGATTGATGAATTTTGATTCCTTCTTTTGGAAAAGTAGGTGTGTGTGGGAAAATGGGTAAGGAGGACCGCTACCATAAAACAAAAAAATGGGAGGGAGAGAAGAAGATAGTCTAGATCTCACCGTGGTGATCATACCGCATGTTATGGCTCGATGCAGTGTCGATATAGGAAGTCAAGAATAATCAGAAGATACATCACCCCGCTATCTGGGGGATCGACCGCGCATTCCCTGACTCCTGCTGCTTGCACTCGAGGAGTGCACTGTGCAGGTGGGAGGGGTCTCCCTCCTGTCGTGAGGTACTGGACACGTTAGGCCCCTTGCCGTGGTGGACTCGCTGACTCGCGACAGGATTACTGCAAGTGGTGACTATCGTGGAATGAGGAACTCTCACACACACCACTGTTCGTGGTAACACGCACGCACGTACGCAACACAACCCAAAAATTTGGCACTAGCATTGGAGTGGTAGTATTGTTGAGCAAAGGAAATCTGGGTCATACAATCCACAAGCACCCCCGGTAATGACAAGGGAATATCCGAATTGTGGGAATGGCGTATCGCACTTGTCAAGCATACACATACAGTACAAAGTAATTAAAAATACGATATACTCGGTCTGGACACCTAGCTTAGCCTATGTCAACCTCCATGTACCCCGTACTGTAAGAACATCTCGACCTCAATCCCGCCTTAACCCAGTGCATTCCACCCAACCCCCTCCCCAGGCGGCAAGTTACCATACAAGTTTGATACCACCGTAGCATGCTGGAGCACGCTCCACCAGATCCAGTATCGCACCGTCCCGGTACCATATCAAAAACTTGACAGTTGTCCCCTCTGCTCGCCTCATCCCTCCCTGCTTCTCCCCAGCGGAACCCCTGCCTCTTTTCTCCACTCACCCATCCAACGTATACCAGAGTACTAACCCACTGTACCGCAACCGCTGCTACTCCTCCTACTTGAGCACATATCGAACTGTTACAGAACCTGTACCTCGACCAAATCCAGTTATTCCATTCCTCTGGACTCTAGCCACGGTAAGCAGCCACAGCATATTGACTGATACGGGACGATCTCTACGTATCTTTTAGGTAATGTAGCCCCTCCAATTGCCCACTGTGGCAGGAGTATAGTACTGTAATCGATGGGCTGCATAGCATAGCATGGAATTGAGGATAGAGGAATGAATAGTGTGTATTGGGTAGGGAATACTAGGAGGTAGTCTGGATGGTTATCTCGGGTGGCTTTTTTCTTCCTTCCTTTTTTTTTTCGTGCGTCGTCGTCCTAGTTAGCGTGGTCTCGCCTGGAGGACCAGTCTCTGTCCGTCCGGCTTTGGTGTTGATACTCTGTGTGCAGTGAATTGAATATACCTCACTTGCGCTTGTATGAGGAATGCATGCTACTGTACCATAGTTGCTACCCTCCCCGTATGGTAGGGCAAATTTACTTGAATATCGAGGATCTTGCGAATCCTGAATTATACATACATGGCTGCCGTACTTTAACTCATGTGCCCAGTATCCATCTGTCCATGTATCAGCGAGCCTGGATCACTGTGGCCTTGGTGCAAAAGAAAAAAGAGAGAGAGAGAGAAAAAGAAAAAGGGTTAAACTACCGGAATTCCGCATGAATGATGATGACTGTGATGGGAAAAAACCATTCTCAGCTGAAAACAATAGCCTATCGTACTAAAAAGCTTGTCCAGGGGAGATTGGTAATCACGCCTGCTTGTACGGTGTTGTGTCACTGCGGCCGTTTCCAGAAGGATGATGTTCCAAGGGTTCTTTTGTTACTTGGAGTTGTGGAGGCAAACACGCGTTAAGCTTACGGTAGTAGGTTAGTTACGGTAGCTAGTACGAATCACCTTACCGGGGCTGGTCGGTAGGCTACAATGGGTGGAGACGGTACGCCAGCATCTAGCACCCACACACTTGAATGTCTTTTTCTTCCCTTCCTTTTCTTTTCTTTTCTTTTTTCTCTTCTTTTCTTATGTCTTCATACCCTGGTAAGGCCCGGGAGGGTAGACTTGTTGTCATAGGCCGAGAGTTCAACATCCGAAAGAGTCGTAGGCCAGACCGAACCTGCTTTCGTGTGCATGTGGAGGAGATCCGAAAGGGTAAGCATCGTTACCCGAATGGAAATATGTCACTTTTCCATCTTACTTTCGCATCTTCGAGCCTGCTCCCTGCCTCTGACCACGTGAGTAGGGGTTGGGTCAGTTGGCTAGTGAGAAGGAGAAATGTACAAGTAGGTCGCTGTATGCACGGTATATACAGAGTATGTAGCTAATTTATTTTTTTCTCTCTTGTCGCGCCTGGGGAGAAAGAAAGAAGCATAGCAAAGCAACCCAACGCAAAGAAAGAGAGCAAAGAAAGGAAAGCAAAGAGAGAGACGGAAGGTGTTGTCCGCCAATACTTTCCGCTGGGACAAGATGTTACAAAAATAGTATTGAAGATGGTGAATGAATGAATGAATGTATGTAATGTATGTGTGGTATGTATGTATGTATGTATGTGTGGTGGATGAATGATGAAGAAAGAGTTCATTCAGTTACCGCACGAGCAATTGTCTGTGGCAACTGTGCCTGCAGGCGTAAGAGCCCCCTTAGTAATTTCGACACTTTATTCTTGGGTCTGCTCGGAAGGGGGAGGCTCGAATAAAACAGTGAATTAATTTTGGTCTCATAACCTATGTTCTCCTGCTACGTTTAGATGCGTTACCCGTTACCGATAGCCGCCAAACAAAACACGCCCAAAGGGAGCGTGTCATGTATTCTAGCCCGGTAATCTAGGTTAGTCTAGGCGTTAACTGCAACTCTCCCCTCCGTTCCCGGTGTGGCTCCATCGCCAGAGCTGGACTGGCACAGGGCAGACTTTGTTCCAGCCGGTTTGCCTTGCCAAATGGTCGTGGGCGAACAAAAATAATAATAATTCTACCGTTACTAACGAGGTGTGCGTGAAAAGGGAGGAAAAGGGGAAAAAAGAAAATAGAGAATAGGAAAAATCCCTTTTCCAGAGCGTGCGTGTGATTTGTGCGTGACATCTTCGGCTTTGGGGCATTGCTGCCAGATCTGGGTTTGGGTGGTGGGATAGGCAGGAGGCCAAAGAATAATTTTATTATTATTATTATTATTATTATTATTATTATTTCGGGGGTGAAAGGGAAAAAAAAATGATAAAAAAGTAAAGGCCAGAATTAAATAAAACATGGTAGGCGGGTCAGTTTTAGAAAAGGTGTGGGTGGGACATGGGCCTGCATTTGCTCTTTCTTTGCGTGCGGTCTTGCGGAGGGGATGGACTTGAAGGGGGTGTGTGTGGGTGTGGTTGAGCTCTGGAGAGCAAGGGTTGGTGTGAGTGTTGTGAGTGAGTCGCGGTCAAGTTCGTGCCAAGGACCTTGGACCTAAAGCTTTGCCCATGCGTGAGTTTGGGGGTTCAAATAGTGGCCTCCCCCCCCGCTAGTTAACCTCATTCCCACAACTACCAATAACTACCATCGCGAACCACAGCTTGTTTCTTCTTTCTAAAGGAGCTCGAATATCTCGTTCCATCTTACACTTAAATACCCTCCCACCTCCCCCACTCTCAAGCTAAGAGAAAAGAGTTTTGAACATTCAACCACAACACCCCAAGCTTCAGACATCCTCTCGATATCTTTACCCATCAACACATACAACCGCAGCAATGAAGATGCCCACCGGTTCCAAGGACGTGCTGTCGGAGCGCATCCACAATTCACTGAGATCATTCAATTACCACGCTAGAGATTGCCCATCTTGCCTCGACCCATACTCGGTCCATCTCTCCAAGACCCTTCTCCTCTGCAACGACGGGCATGCACTCGCCCAGGAGGCGGCGGAGGCACTGTATGCAAAGGCTAGAACGACACCAATGGGCCAGATCGAGGTTACCTTCCCCGAAGGTTGGGAGCCCGTCGACGGCTTGATCAAATCGATCACCCACCAGCTCCAGGGTGCACCGAGCAACCGCATCGACCTCGAGGCAATGAGGAGCGCAAAGGCGGCATCCAGCAAAACCACAAGGAGGATCGAGGCCGAGAGGAATGGGAAGATTGTATATGGTTCCGCCGAGATTGGCCGCGGAAGCTCATTCGCCAGGGACCTTTCCAGGAGGGGGACCACCGAAACTCCTGTCACGGTTGTGTCTAGATCCAGGCACCACCGATACACCGACCCTAACAGGTCCTCCGGATTCGATCTCACTTCCCCTTACGAGCACCTACCACAGCAGTACGGCTACCACGGTCGGCGTACGGAGGCTCACTCTCCAAAGAGCAGCGGAAGGGCAGTCACCTTCAACCCGGAGGTCCAGATGCGCTACTTTTAAATAAATGGCAAACCTTCGAGAGAAAGAAGCAACCCATTAATTCGACGAAAAGTTGGAGGAAACTTTAATTCTTTTCCTGCCCTTTCAAGGGGGGAGGAAATCCCGACCCTGACCCACCGCATTGCTCCCACCACACTCACAAAACGCCCCTCTCCACACATATCACCCACTCCCCCCCCTTCCACACACCCACCACCTCATCGATAGCATCTTCTGAATATCTCGTCTTTTCACCGACTCCCGCGGGACAACGCGAACTGAACGAACACCTGACAGAACTTGCCCAAATCGGTCGACCGGTAGGAGGGACATGGGGAGGATACTTGGCAGCGTCCGAACGGAAACATCTGAATGCTCTCCTTCATAGCAGGGCTGAGATCATTGTTTATCTGCCGACATTTTCATATTTACCTTAATACCCCGAAGAAGACTAGAAGGAAAAAGAATCAAAGAGTTAGAGGCTCCCCCCGCCTTGATTGGTTGGTGGGAACCGAAATGGATTTCTGCGTTTTTGATTTTTTGATTTCTTTCTCCTGCTACCCTTCTTCCATTGGTCCCTCGCTGGAGGGACTTGGTATAGAGAGCAGCGCGTTCTTGTTTGTATTTTTCCATCTCTTTTCTTCTCCTTTTGTCTTTCCGATCGATTGGATAGATAAAGGGGTATTCCTTTTCTTTCTCTAGGCTTTGGATGGATGGTTGCAGGCTCTATGGATGCACGGAAGGATGGAAAAGGACACTCTTTGACATTTTTTTATATTTCCTTACTTTCTTTTCATTGTAAAAGATTTTTTGGTTGGCGGTCGGACATTGTGATAAGTCCTGTATATGGCCTTTCTTTCTTTTGTTTGTTGCGCAGACGATAGTTATTCCTTTGTACCCAAATCAAGACATTTGCCTAAAAAAAATAAGCAAACATTATGGATGACTTTTTTGCCTTGCCCTGGTGACGATAGTGATTAGGTTTGATATGATAGGATTAGGGGTTTTTTGAGAAAAAAAGGGACTTGCACTTTTTTACAAATCACCTGTAGGCTTCCCCGCATATGTATGCCGTGTCGGTAATGTGAGGCCGTGATGGTGGTGGTGGAGGAGGAGGTGGTGGTGGTGATATTGTTTATTTCGACGTTTCCTTCGTTTCGAGCCTCTTGCCTTGCACCTGCCAATCCACAAAGTATACGGACGCCTTGGCGCCAAGATAGGTATCAACTGATGCCAAGCTGTCCACATACTTTATGGATCGGCAAGTAGCCAACCATGGAAGGTTGGGGACTCCACGTCCTGCACTGCGGGAGCCTTCTACCGCAGCTCGCTGTGCTCGTACCGTACTCTCGGATAGGCACGGTGCAGTACTCGTCTACCATCCAGACTTCACTTGACTTCACTTCACTTATCTGCACCAAGCTGTTCTAACCGACCGTCCGACTCAAACTTCTCAATGTCCGTATTTTCAACTGAGTCGAAACGCGGGGGGAGGCCACCTTCCCCCCTCCTTCTCCTCTCAAGTTCGGATACCCAAAACTGACCTTTCATACCGATAGTACTGTACACATGAAGAATCCCATCTACCTGAGTAACAGCTGCGCTCCCCTCCTGCTGCGCGCGCCGTGCAGCATCCCCACCATGCACCCCACCACAATGACTCCTTCCTCGTGAAGAGCCGCACGAAACGCGTCACGAGAAAAGTGCGAATTTCCAAAAGTGCGAAGAAAAGAGTCATCCCATGCCCATGCCCCATGCCCATGCCTAACCGTCCAGTGACCGAGCCAACCGGGGCGCAGCGTTCATTCCGGTGTGTTGGGTGTGGATTGGGCGGGGAAATTCAGATTGTTTTGCAATGATGGGCGAGGGTTGGACTGGGTCACAACCGCGCCTCTTGTGCTTTTGCCGGGTGGGCCTGGGGTTACGGGCAGGGGAAGAGATGGGGAGGGCAGTGAAGGATTGCTTGTGTGACGAAGCGGACCCAACTTAACTTGGCAGGGCAACAGAATGGATCAAGAGGTTTTGCGCATGATGGGGAAAATTTCGGCGCCTTGTGGCATTGTCTTTCTTTCGTGCCCTTATGACGTCGGTGACGATGATTTTTATTATTATTTCGAAAACCTTCACTAAGTTTTTAGCTCGCGTGTCGTGCCGAAACGGGTGGTTTCTGAGGGGGCCGGTTTTATCTCCCTCCCTCCTTTCCCCTAGGGCTACCTGTTTTGAACTTCGTGGTGCCGTTGCCGTAATGCTTGCGCGCTGGTTGGGCGAGTTCGTGCTGTAGTCGTCCGCTCACAGGTTCCCGGTGGAGTGGGCACTTGATCATCCGTGTTGCCCTACCCTACTTTACTGGCGGTGAATAGGTATCTTCAACGTGGTTCGCGAATTTCGCATCTGATTCTTGTCGCCCTGGTGACGGTGAGGGATGGGGTTGCCAGGTGGAGGTATGGAAGAGGGGTTGATCGGGATCGGGTGGGTGGAGGTTGTTTGGAATGGAGTAACTTAGGGATTGTTGGGTGTTTTCCTGTGGGAGAATGACTCTGTGAACTCTCTGTCAGTGCTTTTTAGTCCGGCCTTTGGGATGAGTATGTGAGGATGAACCGTAACGTCCCGTGGGTTTGGGATGTCACGGGGTTGTTTAGTTCGTCCGTGAGGTGCCGTGCCTAAAACACCCGGGTCATCCATCCATGTAAACTTTGTTTGGCATACGGGCGTGGGGGGGGGCCATAAACAAACTCCTCCCCACAGGTCTCTAGTTAATTGCGCGACCTTGACGACTCTGGATCACGTCCGGAGTATGGTAGTGGCGTAAGTGATTGAGAGGGTAAGGTTCGGAGCGTGGTAAGTGTCCCTGGAACGGTTGGATTGTGGTATGGGTTGCGAATGCTCACGATAACTCGACGGCAGGATGTCGCATCTCTCGCTTCTGCAGGTCATGTTTTCGACATTTAAAGGCAAGCGCCAGCATCGCCGAATGAACAAAGCTTTGTCGATTCGTAAAATATAAGCTTTGTCGGTGGGTCGGCTCGTCTCTTGTCGTCTCAGCCTTGTCGCAGTTGCCTTCATTTCTCCATCAACCTGCTCACTAAGTAGGGGAATTCGGACCTCTATATAGGGGTCGACCCGCCTTCTGCTCATACTGCTCAGCCCCACTCTCCAGTACCCAGGGAGTCACTATCCCTGATTCCAGGGCCTGGTACACATTTCATTGGTCGCCTTGTTTTATATCGCACAGGCGTGTGAAGAGCTTGGTACCGGGATGAGAACTGGATGGGACGCAATTGCTATGTGCGCTCTTGCAGTGGATGGGCGGAGGAAGGGGAAAGGCGATATTATGAGGTATGTTTGGTGCTTTGAAGGCGTGGGAGAAGAGATTTGTGAGTCAATTTGAGATGCGTTGGCAGATGAGCTTCCAGAGTTTCAGCCTTCCCATTGAATCTATTTTTCTACACGGACATGATGGGAAGGCTTGGGGATGGGGAAAAAAGTTCAATTCTGAGAGCACTCTTACCATAGGGCATCGCTGTAACTTTTTCTGGGGTTGTGTTTTCGGGGGAAAACGTTGGGCACGTTTTGGGACCAAGTCTACCCCAGCACAACCGGCGATTTTCTTTGAGATCTCGAAAAATTTAAAGTTGTGAGACCAATGCCGGGGATCACTCTTGGCCCACGTCACTTGGCACGCGCTGTCAGGTGACTGAGTCATACCTCAGTTCACAATTTGGATGGAGAACCAACCTATTTTAAACCTTTCTTTTGAGCTTGCAGGCAATGATTAGCCCGGACATGAAGCTCTTGTGTTGGTGCGATACTTCATACTGTAGAATAGGAGAGGGCTTGGATCTATCCCACCTTCTTTAGCCTTGACAGGAGGTACGACACTGCAAGGAGGTTGCTTGGCTGTTGGTTTCAGGATTGCTTTGGCACAGAGTGCAGTAGGATCGGCTCATCGGGAGGGTGCCAATTATATACGGAAGCGACTTTGTTGGGGAGTCTCATATGAAACTCGACGCCCACGATAATGCTACTGCTGGAGCAGATCTTGATCTGTGATCTCCTTTTTCTCTTTTTTCTCTCTCCGCACTCTGCCTTGTTCTGTGCTGACCAGTTGAAATATGGGGAATTTTGCGGGGGACGAAATAGTGCGGGGTGCATTGGTGGCTCGACTATCGTGAGTGGATGCACGATATGTGCCGGCATGGATTTGCTCACCGCTCGAGACTAAATTTACTCTAGCACCGAGTAGAACTCACGATGCCGTATCTGACTCGCTAACCAATACTTCCAAGGCTGCGCAATTTTTACCCCTCTTCTCGGAGCAGCCTCTTATAAAGCCCATCCCTACAAACGCTACAGAGTGTCAGCTTTCATGTTGTTTCTTCGGCCATTGGAATTTCCGTAATGACCCAATTGCTTTTGTTTCTTTTATGGAGTTTTGTTTATTCGTTTTTCCTTAATGCATCCACCAAACCCGCTATCGCTGCCAACTTCCTTTCTTCGGAGGTCATTTTACGTGAAATGTAGTCTCGCAATTTACTTTAGATTTCCCCGCCACTGTGAATTACTCCGAGCTTTAGAACTGGTATTAAGGGTTGGAGGAGTCAGGAGCTGAGTACAGATATCTGATCAATGATTTGCGTGACCCCAATGGAGTATCGCGTGCTAACCGCCTCGTAGGGAGATCTGATTTCTAGACTTCCACAACTTCTCTCGTGGTCGGGCTTCAGCAGAGATACGGGGGCTGGATTAATTTTGTTCTCCTGAAGCTCACCATAATCTTTCTATGCGACAAGCCCCGACGGAGAGATGCTACAGAAACCGCTAGCCGATCTCGATGTACCATCCCGTATTCCGCCAGACTGTTATGGTAGCGTGAGAGTACTATCCTATCTACTTGTCTAGTTGAGTGTGTTGCTCTCTTGCCCACCACATTCCGCAGCTCGATCGATCGATCCTGGGATCTAACATGTCTAGCCTTATAGTTCACGTATGCTATTTCTCATGTGTTTACTGCTAACTTAGGCTATTGATAACATAGCACTTTTGTCCTAACGGCATCATCGTCACGAAATCTCCACTGCGGGCAAGTCAGGGAAGCCGGTGAGTCAGGACAACTGTCACAGACTCCTGTGTCGCGGGGTGCCGGTAGCACAAGAAATGATTCATCTATGTGGATATCGAATACCGTGCCGATACTAAATCCAACCGAGCTACCAGAACCATGTGTACTGAGTATCAAAACTCTGGTTAGGCTATAAAGGATGCTTAGCAAACATTGCCGCTCCCTGTCCCTCGCTTGGAGTGCTGTTTAGGAAGCATTACCATCAATGGAAATATAACAGCAACACCTCCGGAAGCCCAAGATATTGGCGTGCATTGGAGCTACTGTGGAGGGGACATTTCCAAGCCATTTGAGTCTCAGCAGTGTCTCCAATATGTATGTATCGCCGATCTTCTCCAGGTAGAAGTATCTGAGGAGCTGAGGCTTACGGCGGCATTTTTCTGAGAATTTGTAGACATGAATTTGGCCTAGTCCGGCACTAGCTTGTCCATTCTCACCACTCGTGGAGCAAGCTTCCTCAAAAGGCGACCATACCGTGGCGCACGGAAGGGAAGTATCCAACTCGAACCGCCGAAACCACCCAAGAACGCTTCTAGGCTAAGCATAATGAGGCGAGCTTTATTATAGGTCATCCAAAACTGGCGCCCCACAAGAACCTGATGGGATTTAGATGAAAGGGCGAAAGAACGGCCACGTTAGTACAGTTGCTCTCGGACTACTTTGGTGTCTTGGTGTTAGCTGTTCTTGGCCGCTAATAGGTGCATACCCGTAGCCCCGTCTCTCGCCGTTTGAAGGCTAGCATTACCGAAGCAAGGAACCAAGCGCTACTACAACACGGACCGGGTGGTGTTGAGTTGTCCAAAGCCCGAACAACAGAGTCGTTTTCGGAACAGTACAAGTGCAATATTCCGTGTTTTGGTGGGTCCTGATGAAAAGGTACGCACTAGTACCCGAGCATCTCGTACCCGATACATCCGCCTTGTCTATTTATTTCTTCTGGATGATTGGATATAGGCGTAGAGTGATGATATCCAATCAGCCCATATTGTGGCTTTGGTTTGGATTATGCATTTTGCGTGATTTTTATCGACCTCTCTGGAACCAATCGCTTCAAACAATCGCAAAAGCGAGCGCCGCCAAACCTGGTGGGAGGATCCTTTTTACCTTCTTCCCTGAACATCACCCGGGTGTTCAGACATAGAATTTTTTTCATTTTTTTCACCGCTCTCTCCTTGGGGGATGCAGTGAATATCGATGGTTTCTCAGCACTGAACTGCGTTTGTTTACTGGATACCAAGGATGGTAAGCGGACCCCATCGCTGGCCCAGGATCAAATCTCTGGAGCAGCTAGAGCATCGCCAATTACTCTTGACATGTGCCTGCCATTATATTACCAGTTCCCGATCTCGGGAGGATGGAAAAAAAAATCACCCACAAAAACCCGATAGTTGTCCATTAAGCCGTTGGTTTTCTGGATGCCAGAATTAACGAAGGCTTTATTGGGAAGGACCTACCGCCTCTAAATTACAGCAGGCGAACCAGCCCACCACATTACAATAACTAGTACGGTAGGTGTGGGTCAGGGAGCGTTTTTGTTCTTTCCCTTTTCTAATTGCTCGAGTATTTCGTGAAATCGTTATGTGCGTTTTGACCTTTATGATCCTGCAGAATAATATGGTAATACAGGCACCGTACAGAATTCCTTCAACCCGCAAAGAATCCATGTTTTTGGTCTCGAACATTTGAACAACTGTCAAGTCGACCCTAGTCCATTTCCGTTTACGCCTGCCGAGGTTCCCGGCCAGTGGAGAGGTTGGAAAGAATCTGCCAAGCCAAGATCGAAATCTGCAAACCCCGGCGAATCAAACGCAATTTAGTTATCAACATCTCATCTTTTTTTCCGAACTCTCTGCCGGTAATCCCTTCGGAATATCAAGCTTGTAGCACAACAACCAGCTCATCGAATAAGCCATTCCCCGTCCTTCGAATCCATGTCTAAGTATAGACATACATCGGGGAAGAGGAAGGGTGTTTTTTTTTGCAAAGAAGGAAAAAACCTGGATCTCCAGCTTAGCTTTCCATTGCAAAGGGCAAGCAAAATCTCCGATTCAAACCCCCTACCTCAAACTCGACTCTCCACGCAGGGGGTGCTGCAACCACCGCGGGCTGCATCTGCGCTAGTTTGGAAGTGGAAGAATTGAACGTCCAAACTAAGGATTCCCTTGCTTGCAAAAAAAGAAAGAAAGAAAACGCACGAACCGAGTGGGTCGGAAGTTTACCTCTGGAATTACGGGAAGCTGCTACCGAGCGAGCGAGCGGGTGATAATCACAAATTTAATTTTTATCACTGTATTACTGAAGAGGAGGGAGCTTGTTCGTGCGGTACTGTACTGTACGCTGACTGCACCGTGATCGAGGAAGAAATACCAAGAGAGCAGGATGGAAGGAACGTAACGGGCTGGCTGGCTGGATGGGGGGGCGCCCAGATGGATTGAATACCGGACTACGAAAATGCATCGAACCCTTTCTTTCTAACTTCTCTCACACTCTCCCCGCCCTCTCACCCTCACTGACCGATCTGCCGGGCGCCCGTATGAATTACATTTTCGCAGCTCGATCTGCAAAAATAAATGAATTACAGTTTTTTGTTTTGGAATCAATAGGAAATTCATCTCCTGTCCTTTCGCAGCGGTTTCCTGCGATACGCCTCTTCTCCGGGTGCACGCAGGGAGTAGCTTGGGGCAAGAGATCTTCGGCCGATCTGAACGAGGTGGGGAATGGGAAAAAATATACGGATTGATATTGGGACTGGAAGCAGTGGCCGGGATACGTGACAATGATATGATGGTGATCCATCCTTGCGTTTGCTGATGGTGGCGGTGGTTTGAGAATTTTGTAGTGCACGAGTACTACTGTCTAATGTGCTTCCTTGCTGGGTTGTGCTGTGGAATAAGAGGCAGGAACGAAGGGAGGGAGAGGTGCGTTGGAGCGGAAGTTTCGTCTGATTTGGCACGGGTGCTTGCAGTGTCGCGTGGTTATACTGGTGCCCGCTACGAAGGGGGAAAAGAAATGGGGGGATTGTGGTGGGGGTGTGTGTTGTATCGCTTTCATCTATGTTTGGGGTTGGGGGCGCATGGGGGTGGCGATCGAGGTGGTGTGAATTGGTAGTGTTTTTTATAGTGAGTTTGTGACGGGACTAGCGAGTGGGTGAGTGAGCGTGTGTGATGGTAGTAGATATGTTGTGCTCTGCGCGTTTGGGTTTTGAACGATGATACGGACGGAGTAGGCTAATAGCATAGGGTGGAGCAGGTCACAACTTGAAATTGCTGCTCATAAGCAGCAAAAAGGGGGAGGCACCGAAAATGACTTGGAGAATATTATACTTTGAAGAATAGGCTAAGTTACGTGCTAACTTACGAATTAATACCATAACCATAATAAAGATCGTTCCCTAGTCTGTGCCAATGTTATGCCGACACCAATGTCAGACCTTAAACCACCGGTCTCTTCCAAAAGCCCTTCGACCGAACTTGCCTCAACACTCTACAAGACCTGCCCCTAAAATCTCTACCATGAGCTCACTTGTCCACAATCTGCCCTGCTCACTCCTAAGAACTCGTCCCAAAACACCCTTCGCTAAATATAGTAATCGGCACACCCTGGAGCGTTGGGTTCGCAGTGCACAACCTGCAAGGGCACAATACCGGCAAGCGTAACGGGAGGGAGTGCAATTCCGTAGGGCATCCAATCCTGCTTTGAGTGCGCTCTGCTCGTCATCACCATTTCTATTCACCCAGCCCTAACCTGCGGTAAGGGGAGTGTGCACAATCATACGAAGTCAGCCAGCTTTGAGTTTTTCCAGAACAAGTTGCTGTATATTTTTTTCCTTCCCCCCCCCCCCTTTTTTCGGGAGACGCGGGTTTGTTTGGTGGTGGGTGGGTAGATTGGGGGTGTTCGTGTAGTCGTTGCGGTGGTTGGCATGGTGGCTCTATAATGTTAGGTTAGGTATTATATAGGGTAGATGTGCACCTAAATATCACTTTTTTCACAGCTTACTGAGGCGGAGCAAAGTGGTTTCCTGAGATGCGAGACCTAACGCGTAATCCGTATCTGGTTTATTCGCACTTGGTTATCTTTGTTATAGCCCTTTCTGTTGTGAACAGTGCCCCGGGGCGTGGGTGTTAGTTATGGATATTGGGGTCTTTTTGTCACATGGCTGTGTGGGTGGCTATTTGTCTATAGATTCATTCGTATTGGTCTTTTTTTGGTTCGCTAGGTAGAGTCTGTTATGCAGAGGTTGCTCTAGGAAGTCCGGATGGTGGTTTTATTTCCGGGGGGCAGTGGTTGATGGGGCAGGGCTTATGGATGTTGGTTGGATCACAAGATATCACGCAATCGATACTGATGACGGATGAGATGGTTTCGTTCCCTAGAGATATGGTGGCTAGGACAAAACCATCGTGCATATATAGGAGGCTACTCATTTCGTACTCTTTGCGTCTGACTTTGTCCTACAAACTGGTTGGGATAAGCCCCGGTACGTGTAGGTGAAGGGCAGTTTATGGTAGCTTCAACGGGAACTACTTCGGTAGCTTGGGATAAACCAAGGGGAAAGGAGCCTGGTGGCCGAAAGTGTGTATAGGGGGCGTTAGTGACCTCATCCTTCATAAGAAAAAACCTGTTACCCGCCTCTGGCCCATAACGTATCATTACTTCCACGCTGGGATACCTCTCCGGACCTGAAGGGTATCCCCAGCGGTGTCGGCAGTACTAAATTTCCCTATATCCTGCTAGAGACATATGATAAGTTAATAGCTAAGCTCAGCAACCTGTTTCAATGATTCTACCTTGTCAAGTTGTAAAAGCCATGGGATCAGACCCGGAATTGAGAACCCTAAATTCCACACTTTTATATCTTCACGAGGGCACGATTTAGTTAAAACTGTACGGCTCAAGATCTTACGAAAAATCTCCCAAAATGGCATCTTGGATGGAGGTGGGGATCTGATATGCCCTGCACAGTTACAATGCCCTCTGAAGTAGAGAAAGACCGTTTTCCATTTCGATAACAACCTCCCAAGTACTCCTACCGTAAAAGCCAAAATAATTGGGCATGGAGCTAGAACGCCCAGAATTTCCCCTTTTGATTAGGGGGAGAGAACACACCGAGAAGATTCTCTTTCAGCCATCGCCTGGGACAAACTTTTACTAGGAGAGGAAACTCCAACCTCCTAACGTGATGCCCATTTATTTCGGGGTTTCCGGTAGTCCTCGACAATGCTTGGCTTGCTCTCTCTTTCTATTTTTTTAGTGGGAAACAAGTCATAATAAATCCCCACAGTGCCCTGGAGGCTGTTTATTTTATTTTATAAGGTTCAGCACAAGCTATAGGTATTGAATTTGGCTGGTAGTGGTGTTAGTCCCCCGGAGGCCGCTTCTCTCAAAATTGGATCCCCGAGTAGGTTACGTGATGTGATGGTTGCTGTCCTGTGCTAAAGCACATACACAAACATACCGGGGATGGTATTCTGGGAGTTTCCGATAATTTTTAGAAAGAGTGGTCTCAGGATGCTTGAGATTTGGACACTGTTTGGCCTGTTAAAAGGGCCGAGTTTAAGAAGCTCACCATTTATCTGGAGTCTCATGAGCTCTGGAATGCGAGTAACAACTCCAAGTGATACCTGTAATAGCCCCCGCCTAGGTTAGGCTGCGAAAGCTCTCTTATATTAGGCTTAGTGCTTCTGTTGATGAAAAAAGGTTCGTGCGATAACTTGGCTTGAGGTGCTTTTAATATCACTCGATTGGCATTTTTGGAAAATCGTGAAGCTATCATAGTTTTTTAGTCCACATTTAGCGTGGTGTAGGGAAATTCGGCACTACCGACACTACTACTAGGGATAGAGATATCTGACTTATGCGGTACAGCCGCCCAGTAATCGGGACCCCGCCGGAACCACATCACCGCCTAAAGGGATGCAACCAGATGCAAAGGAAAGACGGAGGGAAGCGATATATGAGAAACAAAGGAAGGTGTTGCTTGTGGATAACGGACGACAATGGATCCGAAAAAAAAACACTTAATTGAGAATCGAGTGATTAAACATGACTGCAATACTAACAATGAAAGAATTCATCCACCTGCAGCCTCGCAGCCTCTTTCTCATAGCCCTGCTTCAGGTCAATAGCACTCCTAGCTCCTGGTGTGTGTGTGAATGACTAACCTGCAAAACATTCTTAATCCCTTTAGTCTTTTTCCTAAGAACCTAAGTTAAACGTTCATTTTAATCCCCATATATCTTTTCTGTCTACACCTGTATGCTTTTTCAGCAATCACCTGCTAGGTGTTTACATGCTTATTGATCTCTAACCTTAAGTACGTCACAACTGGTTGTCATAGTAGTTTGAATGCTATCCGCTATAATCTTATTCTCCAGTAATTCAGTAATTAACCTCTCTCTAACTTATCTAATAGTTTTAAATAATCTCGAACCTAAGTCTTTATACTACTATAATCACTCTGTAGAAGGGCTCATGGTTGAAACAGATCTTACTTAAATAGTTTAGCTGTTGGTACCTTCGAGTTACAAAATTACATCTATGTCCTAACTGATAATAGTTTTATTCTACTAAGGTAATAGCCTTAATTTCTGCTAATACGATCTTCATTTGAGATCAATTGCCACCGGTAATTCTTTTACAACCTCACTTGGTTTGAATGTAACCTTTCATGACAGTCAATATATACCCAGTAGGATTAAGATCAGGCAAATTGGCAGGCTAACCAACTTTCCAAATAGATACCTTTCTTGTCTCATTCTCTTGCCTTAATACAATGAGAGGTTCTGCTGAATTATGTTCTAGTATTTCTCTTTTCCAAATCCTAATATGTGAAGTTATAGAAAATTTAAGAATTCGGAATATGAGTAGTTGAATTGAAAAATCCCAGCCCGATTAATAGACAAGCGACCTAAAATGATGGTTACTATAGTGGGTTACCTGTAGTTTCTAAACATAGCAGGTTACCGAATAGCAAGAAAGCCTATTGAGTAGCCACTGTATTGTATGAGAGCTATGCCGGTAAATAAAATGCCAAAAATGGGACAATGCTCCCGATTCAGCAAAATGGAAGACTTTCTCAAATTGCTACTAGCCACATGTCTGGCACTGGGGCGGAAATAATCTTATACATTTGTCCTATCATTTCTCCACTTTATCTCTCTGCTTTTTGGGATATAGTTACCGGTATCATTTCTGCTCTAGCAATTATCTCGGGTATAGTGGTGAGTTGAATATCCTCGTCTACCAATACCAAAAAATGGGAGTCATGAAGCATTGTTGCAAGGAAATCCCAATTCCACTAGTTACAAATGGCGACCCATTTGACGAAAAGTTTCTTCAATTTTCACAGGCAATTCCCGGAGGTAATGGAAGCAACCTACCGGTATTCCTCATTTTGAATTTTAAATGCTTTAGGGGGGCTGTGATGCATATTCCGAACAACCCCCCCTTCCCCGTAGGGAATTTCATTGTCCCGTTATCTTCTTTACTTGTGTGGGACCGTTCACCTAAAAGCGAGGGACTTGTACCGCTAGGTATCATACCAACAGAGTTCGCTCTTTGGGGCCTCTGGTTTTAATTTCCTCGCATTTCGCAGTGACTCTCCACTACCCTCATGCTTGGCCTTGTAAGGAGGCGTTGGCATTGGAGGCGTAGGTGTCACGCTACGCTGGCACATAGTCTAGTTTGGATGAAAAGATTCTTTCTGAAAACCCTCATACCGGTGAATCCCAGCAAACAAGTAAAGGAGAAGGAACATCTTTTAAATCAACTTCCTCCGTGTGAGGTAAATTAGTCATGAAATGGGATCTAACAAGGCTCTAAGATATGATGTGTCGCTTTCGTGGCTGCGTCCCATCAACAGGACCACAATGCGTGAGCACCTGCCAAGGTGGCGATCATTTTCGGTCACTCGCAAATTCGCCTCATTGGCAGGGCGATCGTTTACCTCCCCTGTCTCACGTGTACTGTAGTCCGAATTGAACGGCCCAAGTACTCGTACAGTACCGCATCTTCTCGCCAAATTGGCTATCTCCGTACAGGGTTCTAATCTCCACGTCAAGGCGACATACCCTTAATAAAGCCTAGTTTTGAGCAAAAAAGGAATAGGAAGGTTTTGTTAACCCCTGTT
>Ga0307513_10000298_pt1 | contig 71632 bp, 89 predicted proteins | sample 15_EM_MG_FD_202174 | JGI IMG/M metagenome (GOLD analysis project Ga0307513, IMG submission 202174) | Populus trichocarpa ectomycorrhiza microbial communities from riparian zone in the Pacific Northwest, United States - 15_EM | ecosystem: Host-associated > Plants > Roots > Unclassified | place...
GCAATCACTAACTCACTCACTTCTTCTCCCTCCCCCCCCCCCCCCACTCATCACTCATCACCTGAGCGAAATCTAAATTAAGTAATAACCGGGCATGACAGAAAACAGAACAGAAAAGAATGCCCACCCACACACCCTCCATCCATCCATCCGTTTGTCCATCCATCCATCTATCCATTTTGTCCACGACCAAATACCGGTACAGTACATACATACATACATACATACATACCGTATGGACAGCGCGTTATTGTGTGACGTATATATAGTATCTATACTGTAACTGTAACTGTGGACCCGGAAGTTTTGTCTCGTCTGGTTTTTTTTTTACCATCTGGCGGAAAGTGCCGTGATAAGGGTATGATACTTTACTTATATACATACATACATATATGCATACAGTACATACATATTATACATACATATCTAGTACATGCTTTGTATTCGGTGAACTTATATGGTTTTTGTTTTTTGTTATTTGTTTTTTTTGCTAGGGCGAGAAGGCAGCGATCATCCGTCGTCGTCGGGTAAGGCTTGAAAGTAAATGTATGTACTGTACGGTATCGTATGCATTACCGGCATTACGATACGATACTCGTGTCACGCCCCCCCCTCCCCCCCTCCCATCCGGCGGCACATTCCTTCTTGCTGAGGTGGAAAACCTAACCCTGTTCGCTTGGTTTTGGGTTCGGTCTAGTGCATGGGTTATCACTCGGGGGTGTGTACTGTACTGTGGCTTGGGTTTCTATGGGTGGTTCTCTAGACATGTGCGCTTCTAGATGCTATGCGTTGGGTGTTGGTTGGTTGGTGTGGATCTGGACAGTCCCTCTTTATCGTACTATGCCCTGAATGCACCCATCAGCAAAACTCTGGTTATATGATGATATTGTGGGATGGTTGGAGAAAGCACAAACCCCCCGATATCTACCTACCTATGCACCGCACGCGGATAGCAAACAATCCCTGGATTCAGCGCCACGGGGCTTTTGGTTCCGAACTTCCTTCCTTTCTTGTACTTCCCAAGTAAGACACTCGTCCAAACTCATGTGGGAGGGAGGGGGGAAAGGGGGGAAAGGGGGAAAAAATCAAGCAAACACAAGCTAGCCATTTAATGCGCCACTCGGCTGCGTACTAAATTTAAGGTCAATTCTACCTTGTAGCCATCTCGGGGATTCAAATTCTTGCTTGCTTGCTATGAGACTATTGTCCAATAATATTCTAAACCGCCTCATCCAATGCAACTCCCACCCCTCATAGGCACCATCCTGAACTACCACTATTGCCACTACAACCACCACCACCGCCCTCGTACATAACTTTTCCTAACGTACGGCACACGCTCACAATACATTTTTCCATACCCGAAGCCCGAAACTGAAAAAAAACCAAACCCGGAAAAAAAGGAAAAATAGATAGATAGATTATCATATCAAAGAAGCGAAAAAACCGATCAGAACTCAATCGCCCCAGGAAACAGGAAAAGCCCAAAAAAAGGAAACAGTAGCACCTGATCTACCTGACTGCTCGCCCAGAATGAAAGTAGAAAGCACGAAAAAGTTAAGGGAAAAACTGTACTAACCAAGCCAAACTCATTCGAACTACTTTTGGTTTCTTTCTCTCTTTCAAAAAAGTCCCAGAGATCCCCGCCCCGTCCAGGAGAACGCAGCTAGAAAATAGATTACCCACTGTTAAACCCTATCTTGAATAAAAGGAACCGCAGTAAAACACCCCTTTTATCAGGCAATGCGACGAACGCGGTGAGGTGAACATATAGAGAGAGAAAGCGATGAGAGAAATATCAGGCAAATATCGAAGGCAGGGGGAGGAAAACGATATAGAGGTCGGGTAAACACGGCCCAAACCCAAAGAACTAAGCGACACAACAAAATCCAGCAAGCGGGTGAATAGCCATTGTGATGGAAGTAACAAAAAGCGGACAGAGAACGCGGTACCTTACCATTTCCCAAGCACCGAGTGATCGATCAGCTAGGCACAACACGGGTGGTATGACGCTGGGTTGTTCTAATAAGAGAAGCCAAGGGCAACCTCAACGGAGAAACGAAGAGATAAAATAGTGAAACCAATTTGACCAACTAAATAGCTAAGTGAATAGAATAGATAAACACAAAAACCCACCTTGGTACAAGTCTGTGCTGTGTGGGGGTGAAGAAAAGAGGTAAAACTTATAGACTAGAAGAGTAATGGCCAAGGCGAGATGTCCAAAGAAAACAAAGATATAAAAGGGAATGGGGGCGAGAACCAAGAGTCGTTTCAACCAACCTCCAGAGCCCCTATTCTATTTCTAGGATCCCTAGATCAAATCTCCCTCTAGTCCGCCACGTGAGCCGCAAGCAATTTTGTTACAAAATCATGATGTCCTCCAATACTCGACCTTGAGTAGGTCGGTGAGTACGCAGAGCTAGAAGTCGAGCTTGTGCGCATGGTCGGCGCAGGAGTATTCACCTTTGAACCACTTGGGCCAGTACCAGCGCCTCCAGCGGTACATGCACTCCCACTGCCACCTGCGCTAGTGCTAGTCCCACTACTTCCGCCCGCCCCACCCGTGTTTGCTCCGCTACTGCTAGACTCCGAGTCACTGCGTACCGATTTTGGCTGCTGGGAGAGTGGTTGTAGAGGTTGTGAGGGGAATGAATCAAAGCTTGAGTTTAAGATGCTGCTGCTGTGTGGACCTGACGGGAGGAGTGAACTGTTTGACGACGAGAGAGGGAATATGGGACTCGTGTTTGTGCTATAAGAGTTGAGGGCTGGGGGGAGTGGGAGGGCTGGGGGCATGATAGATTGGGTTGGTTGTGAGACTGTAGGGCTCAAGTAGGAGAGCGGGGGAGAAATGCTCGTGGGAGAAGCCTTGGTGGTTGGGATAGTGAGGTTACCGCTAGGCGCAGAGGTTGTGGTGAATCCCGGATCCCCAGCCCATGGGGAATAACCCCGCCCCACTATTGGAGGTTGGATACCCTGAGTTACGTAGTTGCCCGATGTGAGGTCATTCGCACCGCTGCTTCTTAGACTAATGTTGTCCGAGGCTTGCGTCCGGTAAGGTAAGGGGAGCGTAACCCTATCTGCTAGTGTGGTTCTCGGGGAAACGCCTTCCGGCAATGAAGACGAGAGTGAATTCAAAGCCGGAAATATAGTATTATACCCATCCAGCGATGTGTGCGATGACATGCGAGCGCTCGGAGCAGAGATGTAGCTCTGCAAATTTGGTCCCTGTTCCTGGTCAAGGTAGAGGGAGCCTGTTGGTCTACCACTGGAGGTCAATGGCGACCATTGTCCCTGCTGCCCGCTCATGAGAGAGCTAGCCGTGGCTATCTCGGGCTGGAGGAATTGAGGGTAATTCCCACTGTACAGGTCCCCACCTGACATTCCACTTCCACCGCCCGCCCCACTAGACATGTCCCCTTCGTACGAGCCTCTGTGGGAGGAAAGGCCCATACCCCCACCCAAAATCAGACCACTCCCATCCGCACCACCAGTGCCACCGATTGTATCTTGATGATGCACTGGTTTTAGAGACATCACCTCGCTCGACAAACCACTCGGGTTGATTGTGTGATGCCTCATGGAGAGCTGGCCCATCAAATGCTGCGAGTTGAGGCCGTGATGGTGATGCAACGCGGAAGATGGTATATTGGAGTGTGGGTGCACTAGAGCGAGTGATGTGGACGACGAGGATGCCGAGGATGAGGAGGAGTATGGGTGAGGGGGGAGGTCGATTGCCGCCGAAGAGACCTGCTCATAACCAGTCACCATGAGCATATGGTCCGGTACGAGCTCTGCCATTTCGCACTGCACCCTCAAGAAGACGCAAGTTCCTTGCGTTACGCTAGCTGCCTTGCAATTACCGCAGCCGGTATTATCCCCAGGGTCCCCACTACATCTGATCTTGCGCTTGCGGCATCGCCCACACTGAAATTGAAACAAAGCATTTATTAGCTAAGTGTTTCCTTATGGAGCAAGAATTGTGTGGGGTCGAAGGGTAATATAAAATCAATATAGAAAACCCCAACAGTAGAGGGAAACCAATGAGTTTGCGTGTAAACACTAGCTTTTTCCGAGCGATGCTGCGAACTCGGGCAACAGTTCCCTTCCCTCTCTTTCTCAGGGAGGGGCAGGTATAACCCAGATAAATAAGGAGAAGGAGAAGGATTGAACCTACAGCTACCTGGATCCGACGCCTAGGGGTGCCACTGCTATTAGCGTTCGTGCTAGTTCCGTGAGAGCCAGACCCGGACCGCGAAGTCTGCCTAGTCATTGGATCTGTTCGGGGGTTCTGGCGGCACAAGGATAGCGCCATCGACCCGTCGCGGGCCACGGGAGGAATTGCCCTAGGCGGGCGGTATTCCAAGGAAGGATCGTTTGCATAGGTCAATTGGTTTAGTGCATGGCGAGTCATGATTTGTTCGCCAAAAGGCGAACCTGAAGATTCCCGAGATCACCGCCAGAACAAAAAACTTGGAGTAATAGTGAGGGATGTTTTTCGAAAGGCCTTAGCTCCGATAGGAAGATAGAAAATGGTACTGGCGCTCTCGTAGGTTTGAATGGGGTTGGTAAGCACGAAAGTATCTGGTTTAAAATTCTCTACCGCAATATAAAATGGCCCAACCGCAGGCCTGGATAGAGGCTACCAGAGAGTAGAAATGAGTTTGAGCGCAGGAATGTGAGAGAGAAGCAGATGTTGGAAGGAGAAACGGGAATATCGGGAACTGAAAATGGATGGACGGACACTCGAAGGGGGTACACGACGCACCGTCTCCGTCCGGCAGAGCTGATAGTAAGGAATATCGGGATAGTAGTGTGAGATTTGAGGTAGAAGGGGGGGCGCGAAGGGAAGGGAAGACGAGATAGAGAGGTAAAGGCACAAGAGAGAAGGATTAAGTATGGGATGGGGTCGTAGTTATAGCCGAATAAACACCCACAGAATGCTTCTAGGGAAGAAAACGAGGCAGGAAGGTGTCTAGGAGGGGAGGGGGGGAGGGGAAGAGTGAGAAGCGGGGGGGGTACTGTTTGGGAAACCTCCCTGCAGTTTGGAAATACCTGAAGTATGGTTTGATTATGAGAATTTCTAAAATATGTATCAATGTAATTTCCAGATATTGGCTTGACTTACCTACTTGCACGACAGTATCATAGAGTTTGATCACTGGCAGTTGAGGTCAAGCTGCCGTGAGAGATGCGAAAGCATATTCGAGCCAGGGAGATGCTGAGAGAGTGGCCCGGGCGCCTGAGTCCTGACAGGTCCCGTGCTTGTTTGCCCTTCGCCCACTCTCCTTTGTCCGTGAAAAAATAAATACCTTAGGGAAGTTTGCAGCTGCCTGAAGTCGCCAGAGTCTAGCTCCAGGGCGTGGAAAAAACAAAAAATATATGTATATATAAATTCCCTTTATCTGCGTCTGCTATCTCCCCTCAGTCGCTGCAGCCATCCATCACTTACCATTGGCAACCGAAACACACCTCTACTTGTAGAACGAAGCGAGTACCGTGCGGCTAGGGTCAGTATCGCACTGGGCCCAGTGCACTGGGAAAATGGTTGTGATAAACTCCCCAATCATCGATTTAACTATAGCTGGAGGGGATCAGAGGGGCGAGTGGAGTCTTGTCGGGACGGATGGGGAAAACAAGTCCAAGTCGTGTATGTTTGGATCAGGGCCATAGACTAGGGGGAAGCGCTGTCGGTTGTCCTCTGTAATCAATTACAGGCAGCAGAACCCATAGCACAAGTGCACGGTGGGGCCGCCTAAAAGTTAAGAGCAGCACTGTATAGCTGGTAGAAGGAGTGAGAAACAAAAGCTATGCTATTCCACCAGCATAACCCAACCAACAGTAATCAAAACACATAATTCACTCTTTTGCAGACAAACGTTAGTTGCAAGTAAATTAGCTTTCTAACATCTCTTCTCTTCCAGTGCTCCCCCACATCACATAATTTCCCATGCTGATGAGTGCTCGGGGAATTTCTGTCATCGCTGCAATTATGATTGGCTCTACTTTCCCCAAGGAATACGTTAGAAGCAGATTCCGGACACCATATGTATGCTGCGCATCTCGAAAACCCAAAGCAGCCTCACCTCTCCCTCGCCCAGCCAGATGTTTTTTCTCAGGCCCGTCTATGGAGGCCTCAGCGCCTTCCCCACAGTTCCCAGAAAGCAAAACTCAGTCCCCACCCCCCCCCACCCCTTCTCTCGTTCTAACAATAGAAAATGAGGAACCTGAAGATTTCTCTCTTTCCGTCAGATTAGAAGGTTCAGTCACAGCTTTGGGTCGGAACTGGGCTAGGAAATTGAATCAGTTGCGCAAGAGTCCGAGCGCCGTTTGCACAAATAATGTCAGGCGATACGATGCCCGCAAGAAGGAGCATAAGGACTGGCTGCAGGGTCAGTACGACAAACGAAATGTCTGATGGCCCCCGTCCAGCTCATCCACCGAAGACACAATAAAAAAAAAGCAAACCTTTTGTCAAAGGATTCGCGTCGGGTAGCTGCTGCCTGTGGAGATAATTATACGATGCGTAGCACAACTTGAAAGACAGCCCTAAAGTGCGAAGTCTAATCAGGAGCGCAGAAAATTCTGCGCAGCAGTGTGACCAATCGATTGGGCACGAAAAGGCCGGCCACTACTCTTCACCCCGTTTGAACATAGAACAAAGGAAAACAGGGTGGTTGAGGAGGTCGGGTTCGTGCCTCCGCAGCTTCTCGAACAAAAGCCACGAACTAGTTTTTATTTTGATTCTCTTTCTTCTCAGGTTGGCAATCACTCTTCCAGAATAGAAGTTGACAGAGGATCGGAGGCAGTTATGGCGATGCCAAAATGGTGAGTGGTGGGAAGGAAATGATTTTGAACCGCTTTCGAGGCCTATACCCCCACTTGAAGGGCCCCAGCAATCAACTTAAGGGATAAGTTGTGTGACAGTCAACTAGGAGGTAGCTTCCGAAGCAAGATTTAGACCCTCAGTAATTTGGCAAAATGGCGCTTTCCCCATTTTCAAGTGGAAAAAGTCACCGGACGAAAAAGGGCGGACTGCTCCACCTTCACCCAGTCATTTTGACCCATACTGATACTCTTTTGCCACACTAGAGCTCGGGGGTCCTGATACGAAGCCCTAATAAGAATGACCAAGAATCTCGGGCCAGTAAAATTGGCTTATTTTTCTCGGCCGCATGACGTCTCCCTAGATATAAGGTCGGGCCTTAGATGTTCTCGCCTTATTAGTAAAATAGAAATAAAAAATAAAAATAAAAAACCTCACCCCATCGCAGCTATAGACTAGGCATAATACCTTCCGTCCTACCAACAACTTGACATGATCTTCAGTCAACTCATCAGCACGATAATACATTATCGTGCGAGCTCAACGTGCTTTGGGTTCATCGCCCAACTACAAGACCGCTCGGGTCAAAGGGGAAGTATCAAAAATGACCAATCCGGTAACATCAACGTTAAAAAAGGTTGATTACAGTCCCGCGTGCTAGCGATAGGATCTCCTCTATTCGCGGATAAACAGCAATCTTCGGACAGGAATTAAAATGAAAATAATAACAATAATAACTGAAGATGCAAGGAACCCATATGCTTGCTCCCCCTCAACGTTCACGATCTTTCCGTCGCCGGTTGACGGGGAGATGGAGAGGGTTTTTTTACCTTGTCGTTTTCTCACACAGACCACCTCTTGTAACCCATCTACCACTGCCACATCACAAAGTATCACTAAACTGAGATACAACAAAACATGAGGCGATAGCGCAATTTCAAAGATGTCCGCAGGTGACGACTCAGGAGACGTATCCTCGTTATCGTAATCAGGAGCAAACCCATGCAAAAGTCTCCAGAGGCTTCCCAGAACTATCACCAACCTTTTAAGGCACGCATAATATAGCAGGCCACGTCCGCCCATACTCGGGTGTGCCCATTAAAACAGGAAAATACAGCCCTTGTCTCCAATAAAGGATTGTATTCCCTCGTCTGTGCCGAATTTCACATTTAGCGTGGTGATAGGCAAGACCACACCCCAATTAGTTCAAATATCACCTGTTGAAGGAATGGGCTCATCCATAGAGAGTTAGCCCAGCCAATCGACGAACTTGATCTTCCCCTTGAAGACAAACCACTGCCCACACATCCCGAGTTAGGAGGTGGAACAAAACCAGTGCCTGAAAATGGTTTTCTGACTTTTACTAGCACACCCCGAGCACACACCCTTTGCACCAACTTAAAAACAAAAAAAAATTAGTAGCGGGTATGAGAGTAACATAATCGAGATTCTCTAAGGGCAACTTCCCGTACTTCTCCAGGGTGAGAATAACAGCTTCCGGAGATCGACATAAGTTAATCTAGGCAAGCCCGTTATTATTGGCAAGGCGTGGGAATCAGATGCGGGTGCACAGAGCATCGAAATCCGGGCGGTATTTTTTGACCTGCCCTTAGTCGTAGGCACCAAATTTGCTGGAAGATAAAATCGTGGGAACACCCAAATACACAGTTGCCATTGATTGGCTTGCAGGACAAGATTACCGCGATCCAACCAATCAGCGGTGAGTGTATATTGGAGGGGGGGTACAGTAGTTGGATGCTCCCAATTCTAAAAAGCCAATGCCCTACTGCATAGTAGGGAAGATTTGTGGGGGGGCGGGCTGGTAAGTGATTCTCCATGCGGGGACGATTATGCCGCCTATCAAGGCACCCGTGGCATAAAGGAAAGGTTGGTTGAGCAACGAGATTGCCGGAGCGGGAGAACGGCCGCTTCCCCCCATGGTCTCAATTGTAACGCGGAGAATGAATTAGATAACATGATACTTGTAGGCTCGTCAAACCCATAGTGTGGATCTCCCCAGTGAAATGGCGATGTCGAAGTGACAGCTCAGTAAAGATGCCTTTCGCGATTCTACCGCACGTAGGTAGGTATGTATGTATGTAACAAGGTACAGGTCGCAGGGCGTACAATGTAGTGCTCTCGGAGACGGTTACTAGTGACTTATTCCGTGAGGGTTGTGGGCATGGGCGAGGGAAACATCGCAGATTGTGAACATAAGTCACATAACCTATACCATTGAAGTGGAGGAAGGATAGAAAGCGAACGGCTGCGGAAGTCTATAAACTGCTACATAGAGCAGTATAATATGGTCCAGTCTGTCTTCGAGCTCTCGCGGATATTAGACGTCTGCGGTCACGTGTGCCTGGGAGGCCACCAATACGGGTCTGGCATGGGTTACTGAAGTTATACCCTTAGCCTCACCTAGAGAAGATTTATGCTCCCGGCTCACAACATTCGATCCCACCAACCTCCATTTCTCTTCAAACCCCCCCAACATTTGTCCACACACTTGTACACTCTGTGCCCACCAATACATTATTTCACCGTTACCTGTCGAGCCATCCAATTATCCATCACCCTCGTCCTATCATCCTCCCCTCATATCTCACAGCCAAACAGTTACGGCGTACTCCGACATAATCACTCCATCCATCCTCTTCCGTCTTCTATATAGTCATTGAGCTTCTACTATTATGTCTGTACTGCTAGAGCTCGGGGAGACAGGTGACATTGTCATCGATCTCTTCGTAGACTACGCCCCCAAAGCCTGCGAGAGCTTCCTCAAGCTGTATGTACCTCCCCGAGCTTCCACATAAACTCACACCTCCCTCCCCACACACACCTCTCCCCCATATTTCTCGCCCTGGAGCGGGTATTCCCGCCTCGGGAACCTGCAATCAAAAATATGAACCGACTAATGCCCTAATTGCCACCGGCGGCTATCTCCAGATGCAAGATGAAATATTACAACTTTTCCCCCATTTATAGCGTTCAGAAGGATTTCTCTTTCCAGACCGGCGACCCCATTGGGCCAGGCTCTGCTCAGTCGGATGGGGGCTCATCGATCTGGGGCCTTCTAGAGGGTCCTTCCAAGCGCCTGTTTCCGGCAGAGTTTCATCCAAAATTGAAGCACACGGAACGTGGTACCGTGAGCATGGCTACCGCTCCTGGTAGAAATCCAGATGAGCGCGTGAGTGGAAGTCAGTTTATCATCACTACAGGTGACGAGCTGGATTACTTGGACGGAAAGGCTGCGATATTTGGCAAGGTAGTTGAAGGCTTTGATACTCTAGAAAAGATCAACAATGCCTTCTGCGACGGCGAAGGGAAGCCACTAAAAGATATCCGAATACGTCACACGATTGTTTTAGAGGACCCATTTGATGACCCTGACGGTTTGAGAGAACCACCTCAGAGCCCTGTTCCGTCAAGTGCCCAATTAGCTACTGTGAGAATTGGGGAGGAAGAAGAAATCAAGGAAGATGATGACCCCGAAGCAGCCGAGAAATTAAGGCGGGAACGAGAAGCAAGGGCGCAGGCCTTAACATTAGAGATGGTTGGCGATCTTCCATTTGCAGATGTCAAACCACCAGAAAACATCCTCTTCGTTTGCAAACTGAATCCCGTTACTCAAGGTTTGTTCGATAATCCACTTGCTAGATTTCAAAATATTAACTCTCTACAGATGAAGATCTTCATTTGATTTTCAGTCGTTTTGGGACCATCCTGTCATGCGAAGTTATCAGAGACAAGAGAACCGGCGATAGCCTTCAGTACGCTTTTATTGAGTTTGAGGACCAAAAGGCTTGTGAGCAGGCCTACTTTAAAATGCAAGGAGTATTGATAGATGATCATAGGATTCATGTCGACTTCTCGCAGAGCGTAGGGTTGCCCCATTATTCCCACCTCGTTCCTTACTCAGTATGCTAAGATGGTGTGTTCCGCCAGGTGTCTAAATTATCCGACACATGGCGATTAGCCACTAATGCAAAACGTCAAAATGCGGCCAATGCACGTGGTTTTGGTGGATCCAACCAATTAGAGAAGAGACGCCAATACAGGGAAGGCAACAACAGGAGTCAGGGTAGCAGTGGTAACACAGGATATGTGTTTGATGAGGCCGACGTTCGGAGACGCGCCGAGATATCGAGATCAGAGAGAGACGATCGAGGCCCCAATGACGGCAGACACAGAGATAGGGGCAGGGAAAAGCACAGAGAAAGGGACAGAGGCAGGGAACATGGGCGTGAAAGAGATGGTGGAAGATCCAGGCGAGAGCGAAGCCTCAGCAGCCATGCCCACCACGATCGGGGGAGAGATTCCTGGAGAAGGCAGCGAAGCCGGAGCCCAAGGAGGCGCTATGACCGCGATAGATATTAGGCGCCCCGGTGGCCTGAACGATAAGTCATAGGCCAAAGGACAGTTTGACTCGCGTCCCTGACATCTACCGACACAGCTAAGGAAACCGGATATCTACAGCTCTTCACCATTATATGAAGCGCATATCAGAGTCAATGAGTGGAAAAGAGATATTTCTCAGTTCGCTTTCGTCAGATGTTTCTAAAACCCCTGCAAGCTTGTGGCGAGCTCCACTCAAACTTTGTGATTTGTGACAACAGAAAGCAACAGCGCATTGAACGCATCCCATCTCACCGTGAGTGATGTCAAGTGACGCTCGCCATAGGCCTCCCCCTCCTTTCCGCCTCCGCCACAATCCCCTTTCCGTGCCCCAACAGCTTTGTTTCCCACCCCATCCGCCCGCTCACTAGCGAGGAGCGGCAAGCCATCCAACCCAATTCCTCCACCTTGTCAGGATATGGATGATGGATCGCTCTAGCCCTTGTCCTCCTTCCTTGACCCCCCACCACGAGAAAATAGAATCCGACGCAAACGGCACTCATCCTACTCGAGCACAACCCACGGTAATGCAATGACATATTTCCTCCTCCTCCTCCTCCTCCTCCTCCTCCTCTTCCCCCTACCCCTCAACACCCGTAAAATCCCAAAAGCAAATACCATACATACCGCACTTTCCCCAAGCAAAAGGTACCCAAAAGCAGGTACTGGCAAAAATATATGGCAAAAAATCTGTGCGTATGACAAACTCACAGCTCGTATTTCCGGATACTTCGTGCCTGGGAAAAAGTATCCCCCTTCACACATCCATGCATGCATCTCCCGCCAAAACAAACTCCCATTCCAGTGCACCATACTAAATGACATGTAAACTCTTTCCTCTTCTCCTTTCCTTTCTTTTCTTTTTCAACCCTTTTTTCTTTTTTTCTTTTATTTCTTTCTCCCCCTCATCCCCGACTAGACTCCGAGACGAGATATAGAAGCAGCCTTCCACTTCACGGGTCGCGTGCGCGTCGTTACGAACGGTCTGGATCATGCCCCGGGGTTTGTTTACCAGATTTGGAGCTGGGCGAGTGATGGATTGTGCATATATTGCCCCAGAACGCGGTGGAGCCCCGAGTGAGGGAACGTGATTTGGCGGGTGGATGCATTGTTTGGTGGGGCGGGGGGGGCGTTTTTTCTTTTTCTTTTTCAAGGGGTGTGCGAGAGGTATAGGCGGTTGCTTTTTCTCTGTCACTTTTTTTTTTGGAGAAGATGAGGGATTGGTTTACTGTCTCCGGTTGTCGCTGTTGTTTTCTCATTGATTTGCGGTTTTTTTTCTTTTTCTTTTTCTCTTTTCTTTTTCCTTTTTGTTTGGGGTATGGTTGTGTGATCAAGTTTGCTGCGGTATGATAAGTCTTTTGAAGAGTTTGCCGTAGTGTACTAGTACTGGCGCTAGTGAAGATTGCGGTTGGTATCAAGGTGCATATAGTACAACTCCCGATCTGATGGAGGTTTCGTTTTGCTGTCAAGGGGGAAAACATTTGAAGTTCGTTACTATGAGTGTGGTATTTTGAATTGGATACTGTATATGATGGCATGGCACAAACTTTTATCTACTGTACATATTATAGATATACACAAAAAGTAATTAAATAAGAGAAATTTAGCCATGGTGCTGTTCACATCTCGTAAGGTGGATATACAGAATTCCCAGAGTCGTCTACTCGGCTCGTCCTCTGCGATGTTTCTTCCCTCGTTTCTCGACCCCTAACAGACTCCCCTCCATAGACACCTTATGGCCCATTGCCTTGACCGCTTCAACCATAAACTTTCTAAAGCCTTCCACTTTCTTGCCCCTCCCATCCACCCAATATCCTTCATTAGCCCCTGCACCCTTTCCCCCCTCCTCTCCCACATCTGCTGCTGTTGCCTCCCCATCAGTCCCCATTCCCGCCTCCTCAACCCACGTCCACCCCTCTGGGATCCTTTCCCTAGGAATGGCCACATTCCACGTATTCTCGACAAGCAGCCCCACATGACTGGCCCCCGCCATATTGACCCACCCCTTCAGCAGCATCCCCTTCACCGGCCGCCAAACCAAAAACTCGACGAAAACCCAAACATATGCGAAGGGCGACTCGCCCACAATCCTAGCGCAATCGCTCTCGAACGATACATTCCGGTAGGCGAGCACGACCCCGCTGACGGGCTCGAAGTAGGACATTAGCAGCGGGTCCAGGTGGTCCTTTTGTATGCCGCAGAGTGGGGTTGTGTGTGGTGATTGGGGGGTTTTGTAGGAGTACTTGGGGGCGAGTGTTAGGTAGAGGCTTGTCCTTATTGCGTGGTAGGGGGTTTTGTTTGCTGCTGGTGAGTCGGCGGCGGCGGCGGGGGTGGTGGGGGAGGAGGATGATGGGGGGGCATTGTTGTGGTGTTTTGAGGAGGAGGGGGGGGGAGAGGTGGTGGTGGTGGTGGTCGTACGAGCTTTTTTAGAGGCCCTCTGGGAGGGATCAGCAGGATATTTGCGCTTGCGATCTTTGTCACTCTTTTTGTGATTGCGGTCGCGGTGTTTTGTTGGGGTTGACATTGTGATGGTTGAATTGGGGTCGATCGAGAATTAGATTGCGTTGAATTGAACCGGGCGAAGTATTATAGATGTGATAGGATTGTTAGCCAGAAGAGAAATAAACGGTCTGCGGTTCAAACATCTAGTTCAAATGCCGGGTAACCCTGACCCCACTAGCTAAAAAATGTAAGGCAAGAAATCCATAGCTGTCCATAAGACCAAACACACAAGGTGTCCAAGTCCACCCGCGGCTGGTTTAATCCAACCTATCACAACCCCAACCACTCGTTTTCATCGTCGCTCCTTTACAAACACAATCGTCCGCCATGTCCGCCCTATTGTCATTTATCGGCTGGAGCTTTCTCCCTTCCGTAAGCCCCCCCCCGCTCCCCCTGTTCCCCTCTCTAAACTAGCTAATAAACAACCCCACAGCTAGTAACCTCCTCTCTCCTAAGCTTCTGGTACCGTCTAATAACCCGGGCGGGCGATTCCCGCCCCCAACCGGGCACGCCAACCTATGCAAAAGCCTACAGGCGCGTCAACATCCTAGTAGTAGCCCTCTACCTCCTGTACACCATCTACGAATCCTACAACGCCATACTCGTCCAGCCAAACTTCTACAAGCTTCTGAGCGCAGGAATGCGTGCCAGCGACCGGGAGCTGAAGGGGAAATTCCGGCGACTCACGGTGATGTATCACCCCGACAAGGTCGGCACGCAGGGGGAGGCATACTTCGTCATGCTGAAGACTGCCTACGATACGCTTCTCGACCCCGTCAAGAGGGTGGCGTATGATCGGTTTGGACCGGACATGCTTGAATGGAGGAATTGCTCGAGTACTTATGATTACGTGATCCGCGGGGTCACGATGATGGTGCCGTACTATTTGGGATGTGCACTCTTTTTGGTTATCTTGAGTGTTCTCGGGAAGATGGAATTCGGGAGATACGTGAGTTCGCCTTTTATATAACCCCGTTTTGAAGCTGGGGCTCTTGCTAATATAATATATACGGGTATTTTGATATGCAGTGGCGCTTCTACGCATTCTTCTCCATGCTGGTCCTCGAAAGCCTCGTCGTTACTCGGCCGTTCCACCACTTCACACGAATCCCCATCTTGAATACGCTCCTACCCTTTGAGCAACTTGCCCTCGCCCGCAAGATCTTCTTTACAACCTTCATCGCAATCTCCCAGCTCGCGCCGCTTTTCCAACAAGGTCGTGCCATCACTGGCCCTCTAACTGCGGAAGCGCTAGACCCACAGCTGGACCGCATGGCAACGCTCCTTCACAGGACTGATGCTGAGGCTTCCACAGTGCTTACTCAAGAATTGCTTCCGTTCGATGCGGATCCTGGGATGCAGAAGATGCTTAAGAAGAAGTTGGAGGAATGGATAATTGAATCGAGGATTAGGAGTGCGCCAGAGGTTAGAGATGCCGTTGGCAAGGTTATACAGCGACGGCGTGCCGATGCTCCGACCGGTGCGAAAGGAACAAAATAAAGAACAAAATAAACTGGAATTGATATCTAATAGCAAGGCACTTGGGGGCGGTGACCTATTTTGGAAACCCCTTCTCTTGATCTCAAACGAGTTATACGCAAGTCAAGGCTGGCGGTTTTCCATCTCATCACCCCCCGGAAACCGTTTAACAAAACACAAATTCCCATCAACAAGCAAGTATCTATGCCCATAATCAACGCGGAAGCCGGGTATGTACATGGGTTTTCTTCCTTTTCAAGTCAAGCAAGAGTTTGTTATCTCATCCCCCTTATTCTGGGGATTCCCTTGTTACGTGTACGATGCGAATGGGGGTATTTAGAGGATAGTAAAAAATTGGAGGAGTTGGTGGCGTCCATGTTTTCTCTAAGAGCAATAGATTGTTTCTCGCTGTTTGCAAAAGACTTGGTTAGTCTATAATATACATGTGCGAATGTGAACGGGGAAGCATACCGCAGGAATCTCTGAAGGAGGAAAAGGTGTCTTCATTGCGTATTGTCGCGGATATGATGACCTTAGCGGAAGGGTTTTTGTTAAACTGCCTTACCAATTCGGCTACAAGGTGTGGGATAGCAGAGCTATCGTATGTCTATCCACCATTAGCATCTATCTATTCCCCCCCATCGGGTTCAAAGGATCACCCTACCACATCAGCCCCAACCACCAGATCAAACCTTTCTCCTTCATCAGCCCCCTCACCCTCCTCCTCCTCACCCCATATCAACCTCCTAACACTCATCACATCCGCGACGCCATTCCTCTCCAGCCCAGCTTTCAGTGCATCACAGACTCCCTCATCGCCATCCGTAACAACCACCCTCCCAGCACCCAACCTAGCTGCCACAATCCCCACCAGACCCGTCCCCGCCCCCAGCTCCAGCACACTTCCCACCTCCTCTACCAACCTCTCACCCGCTATCACTGCAGCTCCGGGAAACTTATAAAACCTCCCTAAGTGACTCACGATCAGATACTCCGCTAGAGCTAACGCTGCCTCCCAGGTCCTCAACCCCGTTGTCCCGTTCCCAGATATCACGGCACGTGATTCGAGTAATGTGACAGGGGGACCGATGGGACGACCGGAGAAGGGTGAGGGTGGGAGTGTATATGTCACGTTTTCCTTTGAGGTTGGGAAGAGCTCGGCGGAGGTGGGCGGATTCGACAGGAGGCAAGTGTAAAGACTTAGTATACGTTCGTCGATTTCCTGATGCTCAGGTGAGGCTAGGAGTTGGTCGGGCTTAGGCCTCTTGTGGGGGGGCTGTGAGCATACTTTATCTTCTGACTCCTCCTCCTCCTCTTCTTCTTTCTCTTCTCCTTGAAGTGAGTTTTCAGCTACTGCAGTCTCGGCCAGACCCTGGTCGTGACCTCCTCCCTCCGATAGCAGAGAAATTAACCTCTTAAGAACCCGCGCAGTATACCTCTCCGGCGGCGGGGGAGGCGCTGCATCCCAAGCCCCGGGGGTGAACAAACTGGTACATAATGCAGCTTGGAAAGCCGACTGTTGCAGGAGATTTATCGGGGGGAAGGAGAGGGAGGACGGCTCCACGAGTTGTAGATACTGCTGCCTCAGAATGGCAATTTGGGGGTCCATTTTTTGTAAAAGGAGGAGGGGGGGAGATAAGCGTACTTTATCGTGGTTGTGTTCAAAGTGGTGCTTAAAGATGAATTTGGGAAAAGATGTGAGGTGGGCCGCGGGAATGTTTTGGGTCGCGCGGGTCGTTCGGTCCGCCGGTAACCTTACCAAGGCGTCCTAGCGTCTGCTGGTGGCTTGGCTGATTGTTTGATTACCGTTATTTGCATCGTTTGTCACTCGGAACATAGCTTTACGACGCTTGGGGTCCAGGATGCAAGTTAACACTAACCATTGAATTCCAGTTGCTTGCATAGTTGAAACTTGGACTACTGTATTTCCTCCTTCTATCGTCGGACCAAATACCCCAATAGAAGTGGATAGGCGCCCCAGACGAACGAAGCCAATGAACACCCCTTCTCGTGTGACCCTTTTCTTAGCAGCTAGCGCACTGGGGTTCCGATAAGACTACGGTACCCTATCTCCCCTTCGGATTCGAAGCGAAGCACTGCGCGGTAACTGAGCACACCGAGACCCCCTCATAAAATAGATATCTCAGTCATACCACACTACTGTTCCCACTCCTCGAATAGGTCCCCTCACTCCAGGGAGCTCTCTCAGATAGTCTGTACTGCCAATCCCCTCCAGCGACGCTCCTTCCATACTGCAGGATCGTATCATAACCCTATCCCCATCGGGCCCTAGGCCCTGTACCTCTCCGCCCCAGTAATTGATGAGCCGCGTATGATACCAAGCCATCGCCGCTGCACACCGTGGCCATTCCCGCTGGAGCCGGTATCGAATGGATGAAGCACTGCCCCTCCTTTTTCTTTTCCAGACACTAAAGGAAGGGGGCTAGGGGTTTATATGCCCTCCACCACGTGTACATGTACTCGAGCGGCGTGACATGGTACCAGTATGGAGAAAGTGTATTCCTCGCCCATGAGGGAATAATTCCCGACTCTTCAGGAAGACGCCATAGCGGTATTGGCACCGTATCTACCCACCATACTCCGGTGGACTAATAGAAGTGCTGAGGGATAGAGCCGGACGTCCGCCAGCGCTACAGAACTGCTGTGCCTTTGTCCACTGTAGAGAATCCGCGCTTGTCCTCACATTACCAATCGCCAACGGCAAAGGAACCCTCTTGCGTGTTGTGTCTGTGTATCCGCTATCATCCGGACGGGCGCTGTTCTTGCCACATCAGGAAGCCTAGGCGCCCCGCCCTTTTCGGGTACTGGTACGGAGTTGTGGCTAAGAATAACACCCGCTTGGCCGGGGACGCGGGTCCAAATTTAGGGTTTGGGCTTGGCGATGTTTAAGGTTGATTGATCGGCGTGAGGCTTCTTTGGCGTGGTGGTGGTGGTGGGCGAGGGGGTGCAGCATCGCGGGTGGGCTCGATGTATGACTTTGCGATTTTCCCAAGAGGGAGGGAAATAGGATTTGGGAAGGTGAATTAGAGGCACCGCGTGCTGTGGCTATTCCACGAGTGTCATGTCTAGGCAGGTACTGTACTGGAGTCCATTCTTATTTGGGTGTTTGTTTCGTTTTGGTGGTGGTGGTGGTGGTGGTGGGGGGGGGGGGTTCTCCCATGGAGTGCCTAATTCCCGTGGTGGAGGTTTGGGCTTAATAGTGTTTTGTGTTTTTCAGAGGGTTGCGATGTGGGAGGTGAAAGTGGTCGTGGATTGGGTATGGCTATAAGGAGGGGAAAATTGTGCTGCCACTGTTTGCATCATCTCATCATATTTTCTTATTCTCGCGAGGATCGGTTTCTGCAGAAAGTGAGATTTCGATGGGTCCTCTCGGTACCGTAGAAACACTGCTTACGTGCAAGTGTAGGACAAGATCCTTCCCGCACTCAAGCCTGTGATACTTGAGCTACTACAGCGCGGTGGGCGACGCGATGCCACTACTGGGCTTGCGAATGGAGTATCGTAGTTTGACTCCCCGTGAGATCTTTCTCGATAGCCCGGCACGGGACCAAAACAACCATCCGGATCCCCGGTTAGGTTAGCGGAAGACCCGTTTAACCACTTCCTAATTCCTCAAATTACCATATCCCAATTGACGGGTCTCCAGGATGTACGGGTACAGTACCCGTAAACCCTCCGAAGCCATCGTATTCGAGCACTGCCGACCATCCACCGAAAAAAACCCATCCATCTAGAGGAAGGGGAGGAGAGGGCAAGCAAGAGCCTCCCGGAGGATCCTCAAACACGCCAACTCCCGGGATGAAAAACCTACCATATCAAAAACCAACAACAGTTCACGACCATCCCCATAGATAGACGCCGGCAAGTTTCAGTTGCGGCAAACGCACGGATCAAGTGAATCACCAAATTCAGAAGCGGGTGTGTGTGCGTGTGTTGTGTGGCTAAACATAGTAATAAAAAAGGCAACAACCCACACGACACGAAACACGCCAGGGACCAAGCACTTGGTAGTTCCAGTTCCCGGATCTACTTTCGTATATGAAACGATGGTAAATATACTTTTTCGGGACTTTGGGTACTTTCTGGAAGCGAGGATGGTGTGTACTGGGATGAATAGAATATAATGTACCCGCCCGCTTCGCGGTTTTGTGGGCAAGAAGAGCGCTACCGGTACAGTATCATTTCCTTCGTTCAATGCTTTGAAAAGGATTCCTGTGGAACTTTTTGTGCTTCTTGTACGGTACACGTTTCAAAGGGTGCGCTTTTTCCTTTCTTGTGTCACTTCTCGGTAGCTTCTTCTTATTTTTTTCTCGTGAAGATAGCGGTGGGGTAGGATACCGGTAGGCAGGATGTCCGTGATATCGGCGCCCATACCAAGTTTTGAGATGGAACATGTTGTACGAATAACCTGACCCTGCCATATACCTCCCCGCGTGTGCCCCATCATCACCAATTCTCACTCCCTCCACCCACCCCGTGCTAACGTTTACCTTTTGGGAAAACATTTAGAAGGTCGATCTGGAGGGACAGGGTGATCTCAAAACTGTAACCGAAGAATCCGCGCGTGTGCGGAAACATGTTGAATTCGCCCCTTACGCCTCTAGGATCGAGTATCCGGAGCCGCAATACGCCCCGCCAAGCAACATCTGCGGTATCCGACGGAGGATTTTCTGGGCCATCATTGCGTTTGTTATTGTCCTAAATATTGGAACAATTGCGGGGTTGGTGGTTGTTGTCAATAGGAGTAAGGATGGAGAGTTGTTTTCTACCGGGAGCAAAGGTGAAAGCGATAATGGTGGTGATGTGAATACCACGAGCAATGGGGATGGGGAGATCAAAGTGGATGTTTCCGCCTTCAAGGGCTTGCCGTTGTTGCCGGGGACTGCGTTGGCTGCCGTGAACCGAGGGAACGATACGAGAGTGTATTACCAGAACGGGGATGGGAAGGTTATTCAGAGCCATTGCGGAGAGATGTCGTGCTCGCCGGCACAGAATCCAATCATTACGGATGCCAAGTACTTTTCGCCCCTGGAGAGCGTTGGAAGGGTGGACTCTAACAATTCTGTATGGGAACCCGGCCGAGATATCATTACCAGCTATTATACTAACCATATGCGCACAGATCCACATCTTCTACTTATCCACGGACAACGCCCTTCGAGAACGGATCCTGAGTAACAATTCCACCGGCCCAACCGACGGCCCACTCTCAACTTTCAACACACAAGTGCACTCCAACTCCCACATTTCCGCAACCTTCTCCAACGGCGAGATAAAACTCTACTACCAGGACGCCACATCCCTCCGCCTTCGAGAACTCCTCTACACGCCGGCCACCGGTTGGACGAACGGCAGTCAATTCCCTCCCGCGGCGCCGGGCTCTCGCATCGCTACAGCTCTCTGGGAGGATAATCCGAGACTGTACTTCGTTAACGAGAGTAACATCCTTGTTGAGCAGAAGTGGGCTGGTCGGGGTGGTTGGTCGGAAGGGGCAAGCACAGGCCGAGAACTCGATCCGAGATCCTCCCTAGCAGCCCTCCCGCCAAAGGACCCCTCGAATCCAATTGTTCGAATGTACTCCACGGACGCCTACAACGAGCTGTTCACATTCACACTGAAGGATCCTGTTGGCAGAAAGGGCGTTATTGGGAATGTGCGGGATATGGCGGACGATGTCACCGCTACGCAAACCTCCGATGGGGTGGTGAGTGTCTGGTTCGTCGAGCGGGGTGGGGGCCTGGTGCGGAAAACTGGTGATGGGGAGGCGGATATGCGTGGTGGGAGCGTGAGGGTTGTGGCGAATGATCAGGATCCCCAGTGGTGAGAGCGAGTGCTGTCGGTGGTATTTTATATTTTCCTTCTGTGTATAATTATTATCTTCTTTTTATTTCTTGTGTATATTTTACCCTTTGTGGGCCGGGGGTGCCTCTTTCTTTCTTTCTTTATCTATCTTTATTTTCCTTATTTCCTGGTACATATCCTCTTCTCGTCATCCAGGCCTGTATTTCTTATGGAGGATGTTTCTTTCTTCTCCCAGAGTTTCCCAACTGTTTTCCACATCTTTTTGGTATATTGCATATTTCTTGGGCTCTTCCCTTCCATTTCTTACTTGAGGCGTTGGATCCCGCGAGTGTATTATATTTCCCTTGGGGCATCTGGGTCTCTGCTTGCTTGCTTAACTTAGTAGCTATCTGCGAACTAAAGCTAGTTCTCGAAATTGTGCTTTTTGCGTATTGTGCTTCTCTTCTTCCTCCTTTTATCAAAAGTGCGTGCTGTGGGGTGTGGGGTGTGCTCGAGCACTGTACGAGTACAGTACTGAACTCTGGTGGATCATGGCATTTCCTGGTGTTTTTTATTTTTATGCCTGGCTGAACGGAGCGCTCCTGTTTCTGTGCTCCTTTGCGACTAGTGCCTAAGGGCGCTACTTGTACTTGTAGAAAGTCAGGGTTAGGATGGTGAACTAATGTAAGTAATGATACCGGTAATGAATCACAATTAAATTTTGTTCCATACAAGTGTTCGTTCGGAAGATGGTCTACGGGCATTGGATGGAATGGAAATTGAACGCTGGGAAACTTGTGGCACAGTGCTGGAACAGTGTGCCAATGGTGTTGCACTTTTCGTGCCCCTCCAGTTCCCCCCAGCAAGTTGATCAACAGAACAAGGGGCTCGAGTTATGACCTACATCCGCAGTGACGCCAAGACACCTCGCTAATCCACCGCCGTTGCAACATTGCTTGCCTGCCCTTGTCCCTCGCACGCGCCGTCCATTCCTCCATATAATTCCACGCTAACCCATCAAACGCAAAAAAAAACTTCGCGTTCCCCCCCGCATACACGAACATTACCAACCCATTGCACAAACGGACAGAGGCGATAAAGGTGCACAGCCCAAGTATGAGACTCCGCCTCTTCATCCAGCGGAACCGCCTCCCAGCGACAAAGATATGGTGGGACACATCCTCCTTCGAACCTGGCGACGACCACAATGTTAGCACGCTCCTGTCACGAGTGGGCCAGATCGTCCCGATGGAGTCGGGGGGCTGGGGATTGGAGGATTATGCGGTTGAAGTGGATGGCTTTGAGGTTTTGCATTTTCAGGAGGTAGAGAGAATTATTCGGGAGGGGGATGAGGTTGTGTATGTCCTCCCACCCTGTTTGACATTGTTTAAGTGTTTTCGTAGTTAGGTACTAATTTAGTGTGTAGTATTCGCCCATTGACTACGACAGAGATTCGACAGAGGAGAGCTAGTGGGCGACGGCAGATCAGTACCGCTGGGCGGAAATTGATGGACGGGACGCCGTTTGGGAGACCGATGATTATGACTAGGCCCGCCCCTGACAGGCCTAAGCTTTCGATCCCGCCAAGGAAGAGGGTAAAGACTGGCTACGATGTCGACCATTCTACGCTTGTACAAGTTGGGAGTGACGATGCAGACGAGAGTGACGATGAGAGTTACAAAGGGTCCGATGAGGAACAAGAGGTCTCTGAAGTAAGCGACGATGACGATGAGGAGGTCGTCGGAGCTGGTATGGGGACTGAGATCGAGGCTTATGCCGAATCGGATCAAGTAGAAGAATCGGATGAAGAGGAAGAAGGTGGCATTGACGAAACAGACTTTAAAGAGCTCTCTAGAGACTATGAAAATCCCCTTATGGATTACTTCGATAGCGATGAAGTTGCAACCTCCCAGGTTGCTTCCTCCGAGCGGCCATCTCATTTGAAAGCTATCTGCGGGGCTCGAGATACCCAATCTTTACAGGGACAAAATGGAAGCCTACAAGGGGACAGCTCTGAGGATGACGATGACTACGCCGATAGCGAGAGCTCTAAGGATAATGATTCGTCCGACGGGGGTGATGACTCTAGCGATGCTATGAGTGGCGATGAAGAGAGCGTAGAGGGAGATACCTTGCGCCAAGTGGGGGACTCTTTCCTCCCGGACTACTTTTATTCAGATGCAAGCGCGGCTCGTGGTGCGGTTGATTCGCTGAAGTTGCCTCAGATCTATCGGTCTGGGGGTATGTCGAGGGAGGTGGCGGGGAGTGAGAGGGAGGGCGAACCAGAACATTTAAATCTCACCGAATCTTCAGTGCCCACTGGGCCGGAACAAGATGAAGACCCCCGTAGCAGCTCTGAGGCCCCTTCCGATTCTTCCGATTCGGAAGAATCTGATGAATCTGAGAAAGCAGTAGTACCGAAAAGCGATAAGAGTTCTGAGAAGGCTAGGTAAATACTTCCTAAGAGTGTTCTTTGAATTCCCACTAAATCCGGCCCTCAAGCCAAAACAGGGTTCCGGGCACCTCACAGGGGCCTCTGTCCCCCGGGGTGCCGTTGGTGCCAATAGAACAACCGAAAAAACTCGCTGTCGCCCCAGGGACTCTGCCACATCAGGGGAATCCCGGAACCAAGGCGCGGAATGAGCGCAAGAAGCAGAGACGTAAGAATGAGCGTTTGCTCACCGAGTTTGTCAATACTGGGGTTTTACCAAAAGGTTCTACCATCGATGATTTGAAGAACCATCAGGACAAACATAACCTCAAAAATGCGGGTGAGCGATTGGGACACAAGCGTCAGCATCCCCGCGATGGAGGTGGTGAAAATCAAACAAGTCTTGAGCCATCGGGGGAACGGGTTGCCGAGGAGCGTCCTCGAGATGTCGCGGATCATGTTCTACAAAAGGCCCAACAGGAGCAACAATCAAATGACCTACCAGGTAGAGGAGCCAACCAGAAGAGCCAGCGCAAGAAACTTAGGAAGGCTTTCACTAAGGCTAAGAAGAGGAAGAGCATTCCTGCAAATTGGGATTTCAACCGATGGTTGACTGAACGCGAGAAAAAGGTAGGGGCGGAAGGCCAACCTGATAAAATTGATTTTGAGGGGGGCGCAGATGGCGATGTGTCTATGGAATCCATTGATAGGCCTGTAGAGCCAAGTGCTGAACAAACCGGGATTAGTCTCTCACATGATCAGCTTCCTCCTCCTCCTCCACATCGGGATCCCCTCGTCCCTACTCGAGAGGGGAGCCGCCCACGTGGCCCACGCAAAATTGTCTATGATGAAGACGGGGTCCCCAATCCGGTCTATGCGGGATTTGATGAGCAGCATCACGAAGTAGATGACCCAGAGGCGTGGCGGGATAAGATCGTTTTGAGCGCTGTAGAATGTGAGCAAGAGGGAGTAGAGATACCAACTCCCGAGTTCCCATTCAAGCAACCGACATACCAACCGGGCTTTGGGTTGGAGGCCACAGGAAATAACAAGAGGAAGAGACACGGTGGCACGAAGAAGAAGAAAAAGCAGAGGCAACAAGATAAGGAGAACTATGGCTATGATTACGGCTATCAAAACTATCAAGATCCTGGGTATGGAGACTGGGAAGGCCACGACTACTATGATGACAGCACAGTGGCTCCTACTTCTACAAAGGACAAAGCTATAGACATGGCCGAGGCTGGTCCGGTTGATGATCTACCACTTCTACCAGAGAATATTGCCTCATTATATCCTCTCACAACACCGGTTCTTCCCGGCACTATTGTTGCATTCAAGCAATTGATGTTGACTGAAGACTACACTCCAATCATGGCGGATTATCGGACTGCTATTGTGCAAGCTGTGCATGCGCAGGAAAAAGATGGACCATCTTTAGAGCTACGGTTAGCATTAAGGGATAGGCCAAAGCGCCGCATTGATCCTGAAACTGGCGAGAAAATTCTACGCAAGTTTGAGATGCCCGGTGATGAGAATGAGGATGAGGGGTTACTCGATCTGATGTTTGGGCAGCTCCTGGAGGCCAAGGTTGTCAAGCTCCCTGAGAGCGCAGGCCTTGATCAGAATGTGAATGTCAATCAGGGTGCAGGGGCCAATGGGGGCGGGGACATGCAAGAGGGCAATCCCGATGATCGGAGGAACGAGGGAAATGCAAACCACGGTACTCCTGAGAGGGGTGGTAGCCACTCTCCTGATATTCAGGTGAACGCTACTCTGTCTGATGGGCTTGTGCCATCTTCGACTGGGGTATCTCAAGACCAAGAGCAGGACCTCGAACTCGAACTAGGACCAGAGACACAAGCCGCCCAACCGCAAGAGAGCTTAAAATCTCCCAGTCCAATGGGCGGTGTTCTCGGCACCGCGGTTTCTTTGTCCAGTGCACCGACATCACAAGTTGAAGCTTCTATCTCGCCTGTCTTTGATAAAGGGGAAAGCGACTTATCCTATGAGCCAGATTCGGTCAGTGATTCAGACGGCTTGGAAACCCTTGAGAGCATGTTTGCCTCTTCGCAGAGGATTAAGCCGGAACCTTCCAGCCAGAGATCCCCCGTCTTACCACCGCTGCCGGTATTCTCACCCTTAGGTACAAGCGTGGAGGAGGACGACGAGCGGTCCCAAAGACAGATACAGGAGGAAGCAACAAATGAGAAACGCGCGACCCCCAAAGCGGCCAGGAGGACCGGGGCCCCGAATGGTGCTAAGACCACCAACCCAGAGGTTCAGATCATTGACCTGACCGGGACGAGCGACCCGGTTGTCATGGATGATAGCCCTAGAGGGAAGAAGGGTGGCGGCAGAAGTAGGGTCAAGGGGAAGCAATGGCGGGCAGTCAGGGGCTAAATCTAAATTAGACTTCTAATACTTGCGTTTTTCTCTCTTTATTTCGTTTTTGCTCTTACTTCCCATTCCAATTTTCTTTCTACCTGTTTTCCCGGTTGGAGGTCTCATTCTGGTGTTTGTGGGCAAATTGTCATATCATACTGTACCTTTTGCGATTCTACCTCCTCGTACTTGTACTTTTATCGGAAGTTAGGGGGAAAGTAATCGGGGGCGCATGCCAGTAGCGCAGGTAGCAGCGAAAGGCCTATAATACTGTACAAGTATCGTCTAGTCCACCCGTCCATCCATCCATCCAGTCATCGCCGTGACCCATCATTATCATACCTTCCCCCCACCGCCAGTACCCGAGACCTCATCGACGGATGAAACGCTCTGCGACTTCTTATACTCCCTCTCCAACTCCCGCTGCATCTCGAAATCCAATTGCCTCTCGCGCTTTATTCGCGTGCGCTCCTCGTCGCGGATGACGCCAGCATGCATTGCCTAACTTGCCCCCAATTCATTCATTCCCCTTGGTCAGTTCCGGCACACCCAGTGAATTGTGTTGGGGAGGGAAGGGGGGACACAATTGGAGGACAAACAGCTTGTTCGGCGCGCTGGAAGTAGTGCACGAACCAGATTACTCCTCCGCAGAGGAGGGTGGTTGTCGCGAGGGTTGCTTTGGCTGCGCGGGACATTTTCGGTGGTATGATAGGTTGGCGGGTGGGTGGGATGGGTGGTCAATTGGGGACCTCAAGAGGGAGAACTTATCACATTAGACAGCATCGGGTCCTCCCAGTGCCAATGCTAGTAATGGCTTTTTTTTTTATTCTAGAAAAAAAAAACGTAAGGTAATGTCCGGCCGACGAGAAAGTAATATTATACATACTTCAACTTTTGTAATAAGCAAGAAGAAAACTATAATATAGGTAGTCGCCCAATCAGTCCGGACGGGGTGAGGACGGGGTGGGGACGAGCTATCTTGGCGCCGTCGACGACAGACACGCAAGATTGGTCAATGAGACGAATACTAGCGCCGGTATCATAACTCGAATAAGTTAAGGTTTTTAAAAAAATTAATACAAAAATTAATAGAAATAAAAGATAAAAGGAGTGGTTGCTAGAGCGGTCTACCGGGGGGGAACTGGTCGGACTGCCGTCAACGGGCGGTCGGACGAGGCTAGTCCCCGCCGTCCAGACGACGACCGTGTCTGACTGGACGACTGGGAGCACTGGGTCACCGTCACTTAGAAACCGCCACTGACAAAAAGACCACCACTTTAGAATTTTCTCTCATGCCAATAGACAACCAGGCAGGATGGCCTATGCCTCTTAAAAATATCCTTTTTGGTGAGATGCTGAGGTAGGCCAAGCAGTGAGACCACGCTCATTACCTTGTTTGGCACAACAGGAAATCATTGGGTGAAACATTGGGCTTTTGCTGGGATAAAAAACATTGCTGGCATTCTAGAGTGCTCGGGTACAGGGAGGGCCTGGGATTGATTGGTATTGAAAAGGTTTGCTCTTTTATGCTCGCACCGTGGTTCATTTGCTCACTTTTGGAATACCGGTATAAAAGTATCTGTGCTATGTGCCCCCACCTGTCTTGAACCTGACCAATAGATAAGACCCGAGGGGTCGGATCATGAGTTGTCCTATAGATAGGATGTTCAGAGAAGCAGGCGCTCAGGCGCGGAGCAAGGTTAGCCGCCCAGGAGCAACCGCCGAACCAATTGCAAACTTTTCAAATAGTCTACCCCAATAAATAACGCTCCAAAGCTATCAGACACCCCTTTGAAACCACGGGCCAGGGTGGCAGCGAGACGCAAGGGATAAGATGGACAATGGAGGAGATATTCACACGCCCGGGACTCCTCCGGTCTCAAGTACCTTCTATCTGAGCCAGTGCCCGAATGCGATTATCGGCATAGTATCAGGTATCAGGGCATCCCTTCCCCTCCTCGTCCCTCTCACCCCACCATCATGACCTCTGGTAACCCACTCATCCCAGGCCACCGCGCAGGCAAAGGCTTTGCTAGGATTCAAGACACCAAGCAGTAAAAGATGTATTTCAAACATTGAATTGAACCATCCCTTTATGGGGAACCTCAACTCACCCAGCCCACGACCTATGCTACTAACCCATTTTATTCCATACCCCTTTCCACCTTTACGAAGAAAACAAGGAAAAAGAAGGCCCTTTGATATTCCGATATACCATCTAGAAAACCTTCCCCCACTTGCCAAGTGAAACGGAAATTAGTTGTTCTCGCCACCTTGCTCTCGGGTGAGCTCATCGCTGTAGAGGGGTTACTGTTAGTCCGTCGTTTCCTCGAGACTCGATATCGGGGGAGACGCACATGTGAGCATCCAGTTCGTCCAAGTGCTTACGCTGATTCGCGAGCTTTTCCTTCAATTGCAACTATTATTAATGTTTCATTAGCGGTGTCTACGTTTGAACGGGGGGAGGTATAGAAAGGGTGAGGGAAACTTACGAGCTTAGCCCTCTCTTGTGCGCGGACGTATTGGTCCTCGTTCGCCTTCTCTCGCTTGGTGAAGGCATCACTATTGTAGACGTTAGCTACTTGATCTCCATTAAGGCCTGCCAAAGGTAGAAAAAACGGGCAACAAACCCAGCGGCTTGACCGCCCGGACGAGCAGTCCCGCTACCGGTCGCTCCTTCAGTGTATGGTCGAAGCATAACGATGCGGTTAACACGCAGGGTACGGGCAATGGTTGCACGGAGCATGTCTGTTTGGTGCAGTGTTTCTTCCCCGTTTTCTGTTTGTCTTTTTGTTGGGATGAGATGAGATGTTTTGGCTGATGATTCTACAGTTTGGTGGTTGTGGATGAGTTTGAGGTGAGGTGACTGGTGACGACAAAGTCGGCGGCTCTCGGCCTCAAACTACAAACCACAGCCCTGCCCCACCATTGCCGCCAAAATCGGTTTGAGTTTTGTACTATGATAGTAAGTGAAATTTGTATGGAACCATGGGTTAAGAGCGGGTATGCTATTTAAGGGCATTTGAAAAATGCCCTCCAGGAATACGGATTGATGAGTAGCGGTTTTTATTATTTTCCATCCGGTGGGGTTGGTGCTTGTTTACAACCCATGAGGCGTTGAGGTCAGGGCTCAGGGCTTGAAGAGGATGTTTGAGGTGTTCCTCTTCCTTGATTTTCCGGGAGAACGTCATTCTCGGAGGCTCAGGAGAGGCCTCTCAGAAATTTAGGACCTGTGGCTTACTATTGTACAGCTTCTACCGTGCGTGATACAATCGAGATTTCGCCGGTATTGTAGAAATGATGATGGTTGTGACTGATGGTTGTGGTGGTTTGTGCTGTGCGCACCGTACTGGCGGAATTCATGCAGCGAGGAGGGCATCTGAAAATATTGGATACCCCAAATTCATACAAGATCCTTGATTACCAAAGCAAGGAATACTATCTTTGCATTCTTTTCGCGTTGATAGAAGTTCAGATAAGACGGTGTGAGGACCATCCTTGTTTTGACGATGGAATGCAGCACCGGCAAAGGGTTGGCTTGGATGTTTATTTGGTTCTTGATACCCGAACTCTGCACTAGTACCTATCACCGGTGGGATTCGCAATATGGTTGATTTGTTGGTGTTCTTTGACTAGAGTACCGGTAGCTGGCTGCAGGCACTTTATCGACAGCAAGCCTATTACTGAGGTGGCTTACGGCCTTCCCATTTCTAACATAGCAGGCAGAAGGACGAGGCTGGAGACATGGTAGCGGTAGTTTTACTTGTCTGGTCAGGCCCTTTTTCATTTCACCAGTAGCAGTGAGAGACTCACGGACAGTTAAAGAAGCAGACGTAAAGCGCACATAATTTCACAGCAAATCTGCTTCTTCCGAATTAGGCAGTGATCGTCGGACCTTGGCTGTTGTGTCCCCTTTCTCTCTGCCGCGCCCTCTGCCCACGCAACCCGCTTTCTCGACTTGACCTTGCCCTCTCTTCGCCATCTTTCGAAAGTCCTTCGTCTTAACCACCTCACACTCCTCCTTTTCTCCCAAACTTCTTCCCCATCAACTACATCACATACTTATCCTTCTGATTCCGAAATTCTCTGCTACCATCCATCTGACAGCCTTATCAACACACCCTTTTCAACTACAAAGGTAACTACCGCTACCCCTAATATTTACCCCTCCTCATTGCCTCCCTTTTTTTCTTTCGTCGGAGCGGGGCAACCCAACATTTCGTCATCCCTTTCTTTTCTCTCTCCCTCTCAATCTTGAAAAACCACCTCAATAACACCCCGCTAACAAAACACTTGTACAGTTTTACTAAAACAAATCAGTCAAAATGGGATACGAAGATTCCGTCTACCTTGCCAAGCTTGCCGAGCAGGCTGAGCGTTATGAAGGTGGACCCCCCTTCGCATGTCTATGGTTTTGGTGATTATATTGACTAAGCTTGTCACAGAAATGGTTGAGAACATGAAGAACGTCGCATCTGCCGATCAAGAGCTCACTGTCGAAGAGAGAAATCTACTTTCTGTTGCGTATAAGAATGTCATCGGAGCCCGCAGAGCCTCTTGGAGAATTGTTACCTCTATCGAGCAGAAGGAAGAGTCGAAAGGCAATGAGTCTCAAGTTGCCCTCATCAAGGAATATCGTCAGAAGATCGAAGCCGAGCTTGCAAAGATTTGCGAGGACATCCTAGAAGTTCTTGACAAGCATTTGATTCCCTCTGCTCAATCAGGAGAATCAAAGGTCTTCTACCATAAGATGTAAGCTCAGACCTCGCTTTCATCACCCGCCGTGCACGGAGATTCCTCCCCTTCCGGCAAGCTTATTTGCTGACCTGTGTACAGGAAGGGTGATTACCATCGCTACTTGGCCGAGTTCGCTCTCGGTGACAAGCGCAAGGAGTCCTCTGACAAGTCTTTGGAGGCCTACAAGAACGCCACCGAGGTTGCACAGACCGATCTTGCTCCTACTCATCCCATTCGTCTCGGATTGGCTCTTAACTTTTCCGTTTTCTATTATGAAATCCTTAATTCTCCCGACCAGGCATGCCATCTTGCCAAACAGGCTTTTGACGATGCAATTGCTGGTGCGTGCCCAGAAGTTCGGCGGTTGGTTTTGTTCGATCCCACTGCTAATTATCCAACTAGAGCTCGACACCCTGAGTGAGGAGAGTTACAAGGACTCTACCCTTATCATGCAGCTTTTGCGAGACAACTTGGTTAGTTCTTCATATGTTTCCATTACTCGATCATCCTGTTAATAGGCTTTATAGACCCTCTGGACTTCATCCGAGGCAGAAAACGATACTGCCGCCGACACTAACAAGGAAATGTCTGATGCTCCGGCCGCCACACCTGCCGCTGAAGCCAAGCCTGAGACCAAAGAATAAATTTCCTTGAGGATGTGGCACGGTAGAGGGGAAACGAGGGGGGGAACTGCAGCCAAAAGGCATGGGCTATAAAATGTGTTGGGAATAACTGCGTTCTAGTTTCACTATGCTAGCGTTGATACGACCCTTTTCTCTTCTATCTGTTAGCCCAGCTGTTCGGTCTGTGTTTCTCTTTTTTCCTCGAAGTTTCGTTCAATTCAACTAGTTGTCTTTTAAAACTTTAAAGTCCGGTTCTGTGTTCTCTTGGCCTTACCCTATGTTATTTTCTTGTTCCTCGGTTAGTGCTAGGTGCGGTTTGCGCACGGTCTTTTACTGTGGTGTTTTAGCATGGTCTGGTTGTTCGATGAGAATTTTTACTTGTGCTGTAGAATTTGATACAGATTCTTCGAAGTCATCATTATTTAGCATCAACAATCAGCAAAGGTTGGTGATTGATGTAGGGCGATGGTGGACGGGATTATGACACAAGCTCGTATTACCAGGATATCTAAAAGCTCTAGATTTGTGTCAAGCCAGGGGGGGGTTGTGGACTCGAGTTTCGAAAGTGAAATGAAAGTGTTGGATGAGATGAGAACCCTGGAGGGTGCAAAAGGTTAAAATGCATGACCAGCTAAACTTCCCGCTTTTGAGGAAATGGCTTCCATGGTGCATACTGCACGGAATCAATAAGGAAAAATCATGAACTTTTTTTTAGATCCAGTACCCGCCGATCCCCGCATGAGCGAGGAGGTTTTTGGGGGGGAGGGGCGGATGGCCCGCAAGCTGGTTGCGGGGAGGGAAGGGGCTGTTCGTAATTAAGTACCGATACTCATGCTGTCGGACCGAATTTGCCCCACCTTCAGTGACCGCAACCAAAAAGAAAAAAAGAGGAAAAAAGGACGACATCAATCCAGCGACATAATTGATTCTGTTCTGTGGAAGGAATGTTTGCATCTGTTGCCTAATTGGTTGGCCGACTCTTGGTTTTGGCTGACTGGGTTGTTGTAGCGGTACGGGTAAAGTAAGCTGCGGGATAGTAGCCGGCTGGTACAGCACAGTACCATACAATATCTGCCAGTTCACAGACCACCCGTGCACCCCGGCGCCAAGGTATGATGGATGTCAATTAATGCCAAGGTGTTCCGATACTTTATGAATTGGCAGGCACTATGTGGTATTGTTGAGATGTGCTGACATGGCTCGGGAATTTTCTAAAAAATAATAATTTTAATGTGAAATGCGATGGTGATCCGAGTGATAGATGGTGCCGATGTGTAGTTATCACATCGTATTCCAGGCACACCGGTATATATATATAAACATATACCGGGAAATTTTGGTGCTTGTACCGGTATCTGTGATGGTAAAGCCGGGGGGGTGAGAATTATGGAGGTTTTTTGTGATACCGTCGGTACCGTGAGTATATCGGCCATCGGTGCAGGATTCGAAGCTATCTGTGACTTCTTCCTCTCTTCTTTCTCTGATGGGGGGGCGTTTTACCCGAGGGTTCCTCGGGGTTCCGGTCTCGCACTGCACTGCGCCGGTAGGTAGCGTAGTACGGCTCCGGCACGTACGGTGCTCAATCTGATACACCACGACCATACCGGCACAGCCACTGGGTCGGAATCAGAGAGAAGGCATATTCGTACCATGCGGTGCGCTTGTCGGTGGAGCAAGATAAAAGGGAAAAAGAAAAGGGGAAAGAAGAAGAAAAAATTAAAAATTCGTACTTGCTTTTTCTCGCACGATCCCTATCATATTACATAATAAAAACAAGTCCGGAAGCCAGAATTTCCCGGATTTCCCAACTATCGGACGAGCAGTGCAGGGCAGAAAGGCTGAGTCGGGATGGGGGAAAAAAGCAAAGCATTCGGTAAGTTGACTTAAGCTCGAATGAAGGTGCCAACGCACATCGCGAGCTATCTCCGGTATTCAATTGCCGGTACCGAGCCTTGGCGTTGCGTTTGGATGGGATGGGAGAGGAGAGAAACACAGGTCGCGGGGGAGGGGGGGAGGGCGGGTTGGCGAGTGCGGTGATGGGGATGGCTGAATTGCCGTGCTGCGGTGGGAAAGGGGGGCTATCTGAGTATCGTGCTGTAATCGATTGCGAATTATCGAGGGAGGTCAATCCGGAATTGATACCATTGCCCGTGTTGTATCGTGGATGGGAGAAAGCACGAGTGAGAGAGGATGATATTCTGCAAGTCCAGCCTTGGTGGCCGTTCGGGTCGGGCGCGGTACTGTAGGAGGAGGGAAAGGAAGATAGGGGAAACCACCGAGCGGATTCCTGCAGCGGATCAAGATTCGGTGGAATCGAATCAACCGACTGGCGTGCTCTCTTCTACGGCGCTTCTACGAATCCCTCGTGGTAAGTTGATGGTTGCGCTCGGGGAAATGCGGATTGGTGTAGTCCCCGTACAGTAGCGTTGCCGTGGTCTTACTGGTATTGATTCAGGATGTGACATACTGTAATTTGTGTTCTCACAGTCTGGTATTGTCAGGTAACTTATGACTTGTGAGAAACTTTTGCTGTGACGGAGGAAAGTGTGGGGGGAGGGGGGAAAGGGATGATCACGCGCTACCTCGTTTGTGTCTCTGGTCATACGGAATGGGCCGAGTATCATTCACCTATTCATTCGAAAGGCACTCCCTACCTTTGTGCGCCTAGAAAAAGCTCTCTGATCCAGTGGTTGAGATGTTTGAGATTTGCAACTAGAAGGGACTCCGAGGGGGGAAGTGGTCTGCAATGTGTGGAATAGAGCCAGTCATGGTAGGGGTTCTAGGGTTCTGTGTGGTTGGGGGGTTTTCCCCAGATCGAGAGTTCGGTGGGTGAGATCTTATATGATATATGACCTGACGTAGGGGAGTTTTTTTCTTTTTTCCTCTTCGATCCTTTCCTGGATTCTGTACGGTACTCGTACTCGAGGGTGACTTATCAGTGCGGGAGGAGGAGAGCAGCAGGCAGCAGGCAGGGGAGGATTGATGGGCTTCTTTCTCACAGTGGCCGAGTGCTCGAGTTGGTGATACGGGAGGTTCCTTTTCGGCGCCTTGTACGAGCATTTTCCGGATTGGGCCTTCGCGGCTTGGCTTGCGTGGACTAGGTCGCTCAAGGCGAGAAACCTGGTTTGCTCTCTCTCTGATCTTCACAGGTCCACATTTTTTGCATATTTTTCTCCCCGATATGATAGGCGGTGAGTTTTCTTGGTAGGAGCGGGTTTGGTATTCCCACATCAAGGTGTGGTTGAATGGAGGTGGCGATGATAGGGTGTTGTAGAATTCATGACTGCAGTTGGAGGCTTGCATGCCGTTAAGATTCGGTTTGGTCACGTTGTTGCAATTCTCCCGGCAAGATCTGGTCTTAGAATCAACACTTGATCAGACTGCAACTCGCAGACAGCAACCGGGGTGACGGTATATGTGACCAGAGAAAATGTGTGCGGTCCGGGTGCTCTGCTTTGCTGGATGTTACCGGTGGATGGTCCCATCATGACTATCTGTCTGGTTATGCCATTAGGTTGAACGGCATTGGCTAGGCTTCCTTAACTTCATGTAAACCATTCCTGAGCGGTCAGTCTGTGTTTTGCGGAAAAGCTGGATCGGAAAGGTTGGTGCTCGTCGTCTGCACTTTTTATATAAATGTTTTTTGGGGGTCTGCTCAGGCGGTGAAGTAGAGCGGGGAGAAAAAGAAGGAATTGAGGATCCGACTGGCTTCTTTTGATGGGGGTTTTGTGCATTGTGGTCTTGCCCCTCGGCTCGTGCAGCCAGAATGGAAGAGATCACAGTTGGGCCCTGCGTCCAGGGCGTACAAAACAGAATTGGTGGTCCTTTTCTTTTTTCTTTTTTCCTTCTTCTTTTTGCCATGTCGGCCGTAAGAAGAATTACCTTCAGCCTACCTTGGAGTCCTAGTTGGATTTGACGCAAGCTAAGACAGGCGGACAGACGTGCTCTCGCTTGTTGCTCACCTTCTCGGTGGAACTATGAAATTCTGAGTATCGTGGAGTCCGCATAACCTTGGATGCGATACATTCCATTCAGTAATTATCTCTTCCGGCTGATTGTCTAAACTGGGAGGAAGTGAGTTCTTCCTCCAGCTGGTCCAGGCAAGGTTGGGCGAACTTAATTGATCAATTGATTTACTCTCCACTAAGTTTCCTCTATGGCTCGCAGTCCATTTGAGGCCCCCAGTCTTTTGATTGTCTGTCCTTTTGGCCTTTGCTGCCGTCGTGACAGCCATCGCCCTGCCCAGTCAGCCCACCAATCATACTTTGACTCTTTCTCACGAACCAGGCGTGAAACATTTTTTCCCTCCCACCCTTTCTTTCCCTTTTCTTTCCCCATCCTCCTCCTCTTGATTTCTGCCGGCACTGTCAGGACGACTCTGGGCGGAATTGACTTTTTGCGTCCGGGTTTGGCTGCCAACCAGGTCCATCTTTCGAGAAAGGAAGAAAAAGAAAAAGATATTCAAAAGAGGCTCCATAAAAATATTTGGTCAAATCTTAAAAAACCCGCCCACCACTCACTGTTCGGTACGCCAGCCTATCCAATTCCATTCCGCGCCAGTCCAAGCCGAGCGTAGCCCGTCCCACCGCCCCGCTATCCTCGACACTTATTCTACTTCTTGTGGCCATCGCCCCCTCCTCCCTCCCTCCCTCCCTCCCTTCTCTTTACTTCTCCACTTTTTTGTCTTCTTCTGTGTCCTCTCTCTCACTTCATTGAGTCGGATTCTTGCAGGGTGCGGTTGAGGAAGGAAGTGTGCGTGAAGTTGTGTGTTGAGAGTGTGAGTCTGAAGCTGTGCGCATGAATGTGTGAAAGACGTTGTCGTGTGAGAGGAAGTGCTGAGTAGGGTTGGGAAGGTAGAGATACGAGATCTTCAGCCAAAGGTGTGTATTTTTTGTCCTCCATCTCCTTCTATACTGATTTGTTCTGCTGTTTGTTTTCCTCTTCACTCATTCTTCCCTTCTCCTTTTGTGGTTACCCACACGGGTTTCTGCTCAGGATAAGACAAACCTTGACCTAACATTGAGTTTTCAGGAAAGAAATCGCCAATAGTTTAAATATTCGAACATTCATCATGTCTTCGTTGTCCCGCAGAGCCTGTTACAAGTCTGTTGCCTCCTTTTTCTTCCTGCCGTGTCTTCGTACGCCACAAAGATTGCCCAATTTCTGACATTCTTGGCCCTTTTCCCTCAGATGTGGGTCCATCGGCCACTTTGCTGAGGTTTGCTCGTCGCCTGAGCGCCTTTGTTACAATTGTAAGAGATCACCTCGATTTTTTTTTCCGTTCATGTGGGGGAGGGTGAAGAGAGGGGTTCTTTCAAAATTTTATTTTAGATAGGATCCTCTGGGCACAACTATCCATTTAAGGGTAAACCTGGTGTGAGGATGCTGACGTGTTTTTGTGGGGTACAGGCAAGCAACCGGGTAAGCATCATCTGGGTCGCCTCTATTTTCCAATTAATTTCCCTCTGTCTTGACAAACGGTCATACTTAATGTTGAATTAGGACACGAATCCAATGGATGCCCGAACCCGAGAACTACCGAAACTAAGCAGTGCTACCATTGCCAGGGTCTCGGACACGTTCAGGCCGACTGCCCGACATTGAGACTCGCTGGAGGCGGTGCTACTGGAGGCCGTTGCTACTCCTGCGGAAATCCGGGACATTTGGTGAGTGATAATTTGAGTATCGGGGTTCGGTGGTAATGCTAAGGGGGTCTTTCCGAAGGCAAGGGCTTGCCCTCACCTTGGTGGCGTTGCGAGAGGGGCTGGTGGATACCCTCCTCGTGGTGCGTATACTGGTGGATTTGTGGGCCGGGGTGGATTTACTGGAAATCCACGCCCTGCAACATGCTATAAATGCGGAGGTATGCCCGTGTCTATCCGAAAAGTGTACAAGTGTAGATTCGTTTGATACTGATTATTGGGTTATTGGAGGGCCGAACCATTATGCTCGTGATTGCCAAGCACAGGCCATGAAGTGCTATGCCTGCGGGAAGCTGGGTCATATTAGTAGGGATTGCCAGGCTCCTAATGGGGGCCCCTTGAGCACCGCTGGGAAGACATGCTACAGATGCGGCGAAGCTGGTGAGTGCGCATTTATGGAAATAGGTTACTTGCATGTTCTGATGCTCCCAAGGTCATATCTCTCGCGACTGCCCGCAAGCTGCGGAGCAGGCCGATCAGCCGCCCGTTGTTAACAGCATCGTTGCTGCATAAGCTCGACGAGGCCTATCAGCGTCGGTTTTTAGAGCGGAATGGCTGACATGTTCCTCAGGATATGCTTCACCAATCTAATTTACGATCCGATTGCGAAAACAGGTTTTTTTTCTCTTGACTCTAATTCAGTGGGGTATTTTGTTTTTATTGCTAGTCCCTTTATATCGGTTTCTTTTACCACCTATTTAACATTCGCTGTGAATTCTTTTTCCTACTTCATTTTTTCTCAATTTTTTATTCGGTTTTGCTATGCATTCCCCTTGTTTAACCATCGTTTCGTGGGAAGACAAAATATCCGCAGCTCAGAACTGTATGTAGCAGAGAAATGGCGGGGAGGGGGAGGTAAAACCCGGGGGAGAAAGACTGGATGGGAAGTTCGGACTGGAGCTGCAGTGAACGGGCGTTTGTCATTTGGACTCTCGGAGATGCGTGGGACACCGTGGGTTGCTGTATGTTAAGAACGCGATTTGAATGCGAGAAAGTTGAAGCAAGCAGTCAAAAGGGTTCGCTGTTCTCTCGTGATATACTACAATATTGGTGACTGAAAACGTCAAGTAAAGTTGGGATTGATATGCATGCACGGTATTTGCCAAGGCTTCTACTCATTCCATGGAAACCGCTTACCCAGCATTCCTCTCATCCCTTCTTTGGGTAATTGATATATGCGGTGTAATTAACGGTAGGGGTCTTTCCTTCCTGCTCGACCTGTTTGTCTCACATTGGCGCTTTTCCTCCATTGTTTGTCATTTCCGCTTTTCGTCTCACGCGTCCTTCAGTTGCCATTCGCTTAGAACAAAGATGCCGATCGAGGAAGATTTTGGGGATGATGTTTGTGTTCTTCCATCTTTGAAGGGGATTATCTTGGGCTCTAACCTGATTGGCATAGGATATCTTCGAGATTCTTGATATTGATCAGCTGCAAAATCATGGTATGAGGGATTCTACGATTGATTATGGATATGCTGATGTGGGTAGGGATTGGTGCAAGCGATATTTCGAAATTGAAGGCTTCGGGTTACTGGACTATTTCTGTACCTTTTGTGTTTGTCTGACAGTCTTGGAGAGTTCTAATGATGGGCTAGTCTGTTTGTGCTGCTACTAGGAGGAACCTATCCAAGATCAAAGGTTTGATATGACTCCCAAGTGGCTCAGATCGGGGTATGCTAACTGCATAGGTTTTTCCGAGCAGAAAACCGAGAAAGTCAAGGAGGCAGCTGGGAAATGCGCTGTATAAACCCCACACCCCTTGTCAGCCTGCCCCAAGTATTCACCCAACCTACCAAACAGCCCCCTTCCTACCATTTCATAACGGCTTCCGAGCTGGGACATATCCGCCGAAAAGTCTGCCGCATCTCAACCGGGAGCAAGTCCTTCGATGCGATGTTGGGCGGCGGCATTCAAACAATGTCTATAACGGAAGTGTTTGGGGAGTTCCGGACTGGAAAGTCCCAGTTGTCTATGACTGCATCTGTGATCTGCCAGCTGCCAAAGGATCACGGAGGAGCAGAGGGGAAAGTAGCATATATTGACACGGAGGGAACATTTAGGCCGGAACGGATCAAGCAGATTTCTGATAGATTTGGGGTCGATGGAGAAGCAGCATGCGAAAATATCATCTACGGACGGGCCCTGAACTCAGAGCACCAATTGGAGCTCTTGAATGGGCTTTGCCAGAATTTTGCATCGGGGGAATTTAGGCTACTGGTTTGTCTGATTCTTCATCCTCGTGTGTTTTAATGCGTTGCGTTAGAAATAACTAACAGTTGGAGAAGATTGTCGATAGTATCATGGCCTGCTTCAGAGTTGATTATTGTGGGAGGGGGGAACTATCCGAGTAAGTTTGCTCTATGGGCTGTACAGCGGTTTGACTGATGGGTCCAAGGCGTCAACAAAAACTAGGCCAAATGCTTTCCAAACTTTCCCATATGGCTGAAGGTTTGTAACATTCCCCCTCCCCCGGGTTTGAGATAGTCTGCTTACATCAGCAGAATTCAATGTCGCTGTTCTGATGGTGAACACTTTCACTATAACAGGGTTGCTATATGATATCCTCGAACACTAACTGTGGCACAGACAAACCAAGTCCAGAGCGATCCAGGGGCGAGCGCTCTCTTTGCTGGAGCTGATGGGTAAGTGGATGCCTGGGCGCGAGTTTTCTGTTGATCTCGAGATAGCGGACTGACTTGTGGTTGGTTCGTAGGCGCAAACCCGGTTTGTAATCATTGATACTCCCAATAACCTTGTCAGATGCCAGGAGGGGGGGCTAATTTAAGGTATTTCGGCGCACAATAGTGGGCGGGTATGTTCGATTTTCACCCTACGTTTACATTGCCTAACCTTACTAGCCATGTCCTTGCTCATGCCTCTGCCACGAGAATTCTTTTGGTCTGGGCTTTGCCACTCTAAGTCCGCATTTACTCACTTTTGACTAGCGCAAAGGCCGGGGCGAAGAACGCGTCGCTAAGCTCCAGGACAGTCCGGACTGCCCAGAGCGTGAAGCTACTTACATAATTACCAACGGGTTTGTAATTTTTTGGAGTCTACTTTGTTGGGAAACGGTTACTAATCCTACAATGGCACCAAAGGGGAATATGCGATTCAGAAGGCACTAAATGATGCTGATCATGTGCCAGAAAGGGGGACCGGATATGGGAAAGGGTTTGCTCCGTTGCCCTTCTTGGGAATTAACGTTAGGTACCGAGAGTTTGGATGAGATACAGTAACACTTGCTATTTGCTGTTTTCTACTGTTGATGCAGGATGACTGCATGCGGGTTTTATTGCACTTTCAGATATTTCACTTTAATATAACTGATGGGCGATCCTGCACCGATTTGCATGATCACTACTAGATTGGGCGCCGTGATTTCACCAACTAACAAGATTCCACCTTATCGCCAGAGTCCTACAAGGGTTAGGGGTGAACTAAGGGTGTGGTTCATAACTACAATGTCAGTAGCCATAGTGAATCTGGGAAGCATGACCCTGATAGGATCTTGTTCCGTCTTGCATCGGTCAGTTTTGAAGAGATATGATTGATAGACGAGAAGCCTAACTTCTGGTTCAATTCACCAATCTAAAAAAAGGAAAGATCCTTTCTAGGGCCCCCATAAAGCAATGGAAGGTTTGTGTTTCCAGGCAAGCTGGCTGGGGCGGCCACTAATTTTGACCAAAATCGGCGCCAACACCCCTACTCTGTACCAATGTTTTATGCCTGACCCTTGCATTTAGAAATATGCGCTTGCCCATGAGGCGGCCTTCCTTTATGGTGGTGGTAGGGGGAAATTGACTTTTGTCTCGTTTTTTTCTGGCCAGGAGATTCTTGTATGAGTGGTGGATTCTGAGTCTAATTTGGAGTTTCTGGTTGACCGCAGCTAGAAATGGCTTCAATCGATTTAGTAGGTATGATATGTAGAATAATGACTGAAGCTTCCGGGTGATATCATGGTTTGTATCATATAAAGGGAGTGCTATTGACCCCTATCCTTACTCTTCTGCATTCCGCGATTGCTTTTTCATGTATAATAACGTGTTTTCCGGCGCTATGCCATCACACTGGGGCGCCCTGTTTAAAATCGTTCATCGGCTAACTTAGGGCTAAAGACCTATCTAACAAGTAGCCTGTGTAATATAGTGTAGTCCTCACTATACGTGAAGGGTGCCGGAGATTGTCTTGTAGAGACTAAGGGGCTGTTTGGCGTGACAATTTTGGGACGGCAAACCATGGTTTGCAACTACGGGACCGCTTGGTTGATGTGAATTACATACAAACAATGGTTTACAGCAACTATGATAGCACCAATTTTTTCCCCATTTCCGGCATAGGGTGTGAGGTTCTTCCAACCGTGGCTGTGCAACCATGGTTTGTATGATAGCCATACAAATTTCACAAAAATGTCATGCCAAACAGCCCCTAAGTAGACGGCCTCAAGCCACGGAAGGTTCTATTGGGTAGTGCCAGCAGGCGGATTGTTTGGGGGGGGGGGGGGGGGGCCACGGAGAAAAACAATCCGGCGGGGCTTGCCTAGGGGTAGTTTGGTATGACGGATATCTCGAGAGTTACCCAGCGATGCGTATTACGATACCAGTAACCCCCCTCCCCCAACCCCCCCGGATAATTAATTCATCCCAGAGACTCGTCAACCCCTGATATCTAGTCTAGTTCCGCCACTGTACAATCACTCCTTGAAAATACAATCTTGTCCATAACGCCCAAGAGCACACATGTACTGCCCTATGACTAACTCCGATAGCCATGCATGCCCCGAAGCCATTGACTCGGTCCATCCATTCTAAAAAGTGTGGTACTACCGGTACCTTACGGGATTGCATCCTCGCCACCAGTCACTCATGCACTGCACTGCTGACTGTATATGGATGGTACCATGTGGTTCTCTCTCGACACGATCCGGAATCCAACAACACATCCCATTCACTAAATCCCACTCCTCCTTCAACTCACATCTGTTTGAGTGATCAATATTCTCTGCTGTGCTGTGTGTTGTATCATACGAGAGTATCATAGCTCTGCAACACTATCGCCACTACTGGTTGATTGCAGCTGCGAGATTATATTATACAAGCCAAACATATTCCCAGTTATGATATTATTATTAACAGCCCATTGGAGAATATGGTAATTGGGGGAAGTTTCCGGGACTTTATCCCCTCCCCCCGCCCGGAGAACTTAGTATCATGGTTTAGCAACGCGAATGAGAGGAGGTGAGTCTCAATTTCTTTTCTGTTTTGTATATATTTGCTCCGCCAGTTTCTTCTTCTTCTCTGTGGGAACCTTCTTCATGGGCTTACTTACTCCCGGACCTCCAGTGGTTTTTCTTATTATTACATTTACCCGGGGAGGTTTGATGTAATTCTGTTGAGATATTCTGATATTGCCATTTTTGTTTTTTTATAACCTGCCTACCTGCCTACCTACCTACCTACCTACCTACCTATCCTTCCCACTCATATTTCGGGATCATCTCGTATTCATACTTGGTCTTCGTCTTTTTTTCTTTCCTTCTCTCTTCCACCCCCCTCCCCTGCTGATGCTAACTTAAGGTCATTGATAGTACTATCTACCGGGATGCCATTGGGAATTGGGTGGATTGTAGGAGTACCGTAATGTGGGAAATTTCTCGGGGGGGGGGGGAATTGTGGAGATTGGTGAGCGGTGGGGCCTAACAAATCTGTGCTTGAAGGTGAAAAAGGTAAGTTTCAATCTGAGTAAAAGCAGGACTTTAAAAAAAAGGTGGGGGGGTTATGAATTTACTGCCAAAGCCCAGTCCAGCACTATGATACTACAAGTTACGGGCATATAGTATGATACCCGAACACTAGCCAGCAGTCCCACCGCAACAATTGACGGGAATTGGCCCAAGGGAATTACTATACCAACCCTAGACCTACCCCCCAGCAAAAAAATGTGGTTCGCCGAGCATTTTATTTATTTATTTAATGCTCTACTACTACTCCACTGCCCCCCGGATTCGAACTCATGATGGTCCCTGTTTCAAATTAGCCGACCAGTCTCCTAAGCCATTCGACAGACCATAGGAACTGGCCGATAATAACTCTTTCTTGATCTTTTTTTAACTGCTTCTTCAGAAAATATACCTTTTTTTTTTCCAGGCGCCTGATACTTTATCTTTGGTATATATAAAAAGGACATTGGTATCCAATCATTGTATAGTATAACTTACTCTCTCATGATATCGATAGAACGAGGAGTGGGGGGGGGGGGTTCATGTGTATATATATGCTCCACCTCCGCTTTCTTTGTCAGGACAAATGTTTCCCCGAATTCCACGGCTCGTATGATATCCCCGATGTAACTATTATTCTTTCGTATGATACAGGAAAGGACAGGGACAAAACTTTTGTATGGTAAATTGTTTTATGCGTATCTGACCGCCCATGCAGAACTCGGACTCAAGTGTTCGGGTTTTATATGCCTGTCTGTGGCTTGTGAATGCGTAACAGAAGAGCAACTACAATACGATTTACACTACTTGTGATAATTTCCTTCAGCGCGCTGCACTTAACGAACAGTACTAGTACAGTATATCCGGCCTTAGCAGTGCGTAGTAACTATACTTGGCCTGAAAAGGGGTTGGTTATGGGGGGGGGCTCCTTGTAAATAGATAAATAAATACTCCCCATCCTCAAGCTCTCTAGAGCTCTCTCATTCACAATGAAATATACCTCTAATAATAATATGAATGTCAATTGAGGTGAGGGATGCTCCCTCCCTCTCCCTCTCCCTCACAGGCAACTCTCACTTCCTATGCTACTAGACATTCTGAATCCTCCATAGAAAGCAGCAATCCCTTCCCCTATCCGAAAAAAAAAAAGAAGTGGTGGTTCCCATTTATCCATGCATACCACGTGACAGCGATTCCTAGGGACTGGAAAAACAAGAATCAGCTGGATTGAGTTTACCGTGTATACTACGCCGGCATCGTGAGTGGTTTGGTTTCAGCTGCTGGGGGGGTGTTGCAGAGATTCTGTGGTGGGACTACCTGTTATATCATAGTTGAAGAGGAGAGACTGTTTTGCACAGGCTGGTTCATAAAGTCTCACTCGCTAGGATAAAATTTGAACCGTTTGGGGGGGTGCCATAGGATGCAGTGCAGTGTACGTATATAGAAACTCGCGACTGACTCGTCGGACGCGTCAGTGATAACTATTATTAACAGTGCTACAAGAAGATTTGTGCGGGGTTCGTGGGACGAAGGGTGGGGAGGGAAAGGATGGGGACGGGAAGCCGAGGCCATGAGGACCTCGAGGAGGTCTGTTCATCGATTTCATAAAGCTAGGCCTTAGATATATTATTAGAGGGATAGAAAAATAATAATCGAAATTAGAATCGAAATCAGAGGGGATCAAATTTGGTGCCGGTACTCATCCTCCACAATCCGAACACCCACAATCATCATTCGGGCACTGGTCATTCCGCTCTAACCCGACCTAATTCCCCCAAGGCCGTCATAATTCGGATCAAGCGTGCCATTTATTTTCAATCGTGAATCTATTCTACATTTATTGATTCATCCATCCATCCATCAATTGTGCAAACCCCTATCCGTAAAAGCGAGCTACTCGGCTGCAACATGATAGCGACAATCCCCCTTCCACCCCTGCTTTTCCAAATCAGACACTCCCGACTAAAGGCAATTATACTAAGGAATAGCACAGAATTTTAAATTGCAAAAGTGGGTAAGTAGGTAGCTAAAAAACGTAAAACTAAATATACACATTGGAAGACGAAAAGTGGTGGAAAACTCTGAGCATTGATCATTGTAAATATGCCGTTACTTTTTCCCCTTAGCCTTCGCCTTCGCCCTCGGTTTTGAGGCAGCCTTTGGTTTCTTCTTAGGCTCGTCGTCTTCATCATCGTCATCATCGTCCTGGGTTTTCTTCGGCGCAGGTTTCCCTTTGCCCTTACCCTTCGGAGCGGCTTTAGGTTTCTTAGTCTTAACGTACTTGTCTTTCGATAGGTCTTGCTCCTCTTCAGCTTGTTTCTTAATGGCATCCTCATCGCCGCCTTCATCCTCGCTCTCCACGATGGCGTCTTCAAGATCTGGCGCGTCTTGCTTGCTGGCTTTTGGAGCCGCAACGCTGGAAGACTTCATGAAGGGCATGGGGTGAGACATTGAATTGTATCTACTCGCTGTTAGCTATGAAGTTGTAAGAGTGATGATGATGTAATCTGCTCACTGCCTGGTAAACGAGATCTTAGTTTGAGTTGGGATGTCAAGCATGCTTGCGGGTCCAACAATGAGTTCGGTGATTGCGTCCCAGTCGTCTCTAGTCAGGAAGTAGTCATCCATAGTGTCAATAACCCCTAGGATCGCGTCTTTGCCTTCACGCTCAAGACGCCTGGCAAGTATGTTGTAGAATGCTGGAATATAATTTTGACGGACCTCATGACGGTCGCCGGATGCACGGAGACGGATATGTGATTGAATCTCTTTGACGAATCTACTCAACTTGCCTTGTTTCGAGTTGTTTCCTAGCCAGGATGTGAAGCCGAAATGTTGTCCTCCAAAGCCACCATACATGTAAGAAGCTGGTTTAACAGTAGAAAACATTCCATGAGCAGGCATCAGACTCCATTGCTGTTGAGGACTTTGTGAACGTTAGTTTAAAGTCCAAAGATGCGATAGTTAAACAGAGACTTGGCAACATACCCATGAATGAGCGCATCTACTAGATCACCGTCGGAAATGCTCTCCGAAGCGTTTTCAGCCAATTCAAGCATTTTCAAATTTTTCTCCTTCCCTTGATAATTGTTTGCCCTTGCCGGATTGGTCTTCAGGTAGTTCTCCTGTACCATCAAGTATGAAAACTCGTGGTCATTGAAGTAAAGCTCAATCTTGTCGTTAAGAGTTTTCTTGCTCGTTGGTGCGAACATTTCACTACCCAACAACTTCTGCGCGATATCCCAAGGCTTCAAAACTACGTGTTTCTCCCAAGCTTTCGCCCTGTCATATAGCTGGTTAGAAATTAGGGTAAATGATGGCGTAGGGTACTCACAGATCCTTTCCTTGGTCAAATGTCATACTTGATTGTGTAGTGCTGTAAGTAGACAACATGTTGATTATTTGACGAATATCTGCATGTGTCCCCTCCACAAGTTGATCAATGACATTAGGTGGCAGCTTGATGCCTTCACGATATGCAATCGACATTATGCGAGAGCGAACTGCGGCGGCGTCAGGGCGCCTGAATGGAATATCGTAGGTCACCATGTCGAACGGCCTCATCTTGGGTAGTTTGCGTTCGTTGCAAATACAGATGATAGGAATCTAGTATGGTTAGATTTCAAACACGAGATCTAAAGCTGCCTTCGTGACATACATTGGTCTTCTTGCACACAGCGGCGAGCTGACCTACACCGCCACGGTCCCCTGCGGACATTCCGTCGACCTCATCCATGATAAGGACCATCTTCTGCTTGGAGTGCTCTACATTCTTCCCGTCACCAGCGAAATACCCTAGCAGGGATCTATTATCTAGCACACCGCGAAGTTTTTCCTATTCATCTTATTAGTAAATATAGAGGAAGTAGAACCAGATAAATCATACCTCCATGAGCTTTTTACTACGAGTATCGCTAGCATTGTACTCAACGATATCGTATCCTTCAAGCTTTGCTACTAAATGAGCAGCTGTTGTCTTCCCTATACCCGGCGGCCCATGGATCATGACAGCTCTAGCGCCTCCCATCCCATCTGCGCCCCTCATCTTGAAGTTGGTCTTAAGATTCTTTGGCCAACTCCTCAACCATTTCCCGAGCTTTTCGACCTGGCCTTTATTCCCACAAATTTGGGTCAACTGCGAAGGGGCGTACTTGACTGTCCAGAGTTCTGTGGCCTCCTTCTCAATAGCCTCCTTTCCTTTACTCATAGTTTCGTCATCCATTTCCTTTGCCAGCTCACGGACCTTCTGCTCTTCTGCCGCCTTCTTAGCCTCGTTAGCTTTCGCTGCAAGACCATCGCCGCCATCGGCGGGAAGAGCTGAAATAAGCTGGAAAAGCCCATCCTCGTTAATTGTCTTGATTTTGAGTTTGCGAATAGTTTCCAATTTCTTGGGACCGGCATCACTCCCAAGGACCACATAAGAGGTTCTCGAAGATGGGAGTGAAGTAACTTTGCTGTTAAAGGTATTAGTATTAATTCCCCAAATCTTCTTACGCAAATAGCTTACCCTCCGTATTTTTTAACCAGCTGTTGGCCATCCTCCCTAGCCAGGCTCTCTAATATCCCAGTGAAAACGAAAGTCAATCCAGTCAGGCAGTTTTCCTCACCGACAGGTATTTCCTTGCTGCCAGGGGCAGTCGGGGCCGCGCCCTGCCGCCGTTTAAAATCCCCATAGTTGAACTTCTTGGGCTCCCCATGTGTCGGAGGTGGTGGAGTAGGTGGCCGAAAGATCGGGACACTATCGAGTATCTTTCGAACGCTCTCACTCTCCTGAGGTGCTTCCTTGGATTTTTTCGGCGTTGCCTTTGCTTTCTTAGTCGCAGGCTTAGAAGCTTTAACGGCGGGTTTAGCCTGCTCGATCTCATCGTCGTCGTCATCATCGTCGTCGTGTTCGTTGTGCAATTGGGCCGGCTTGCGCTTCCTTGTTGCAGGTGTGGCAGCGCTTCGCCTCTTTGGCTTCACATATTCGTCTTCTTCCTCTTCGTCACCCGCGGCAATGCTATCCACGCCCACATGTTTACCCTTCGGTAACGAGGACCTTTGCTTCCTGGCAGGAGGGGAAGCCTTCGCTTTGGATTTTACCTGCCTATTCTTTTCCACAACAACGGCGAAACTAGCTTCAGCAACTTCGCCCTCGCCCTCTTTATAATCATCTTCCAACTTCCTGAATTCTTCTGCGTAGATCCCTTCGTCGAATTCCTCATCGTCGAGAAAGTACTCTTCTTTAGGCTCAGGCTTTTTCGGTTTCAGCGGAGAGGTACGTAATATTTTATTTTTCCCGGTACTCGCAAAATAACTAGCAGTAGTTGTAGGTTCAGATTTATTCTCCTTGGTGTTTTTCTTCGGAGTTGGTTTCTTGGTTATTTTCTTCGCGGGTTTCTCTTCATCGTCGGAGTCCTCTGAAGAAGGTATTAGCATGCTTGTGGGATCCCCCTAAAAGAAAAGAAGGTAAGGGAATACGAACCAACAACTCTGCGTTTTCTTGCCGAGGCTCTCCTCTATGATTGCGATTATAATCAGCCCATGAAACCTGTAGTGAGTGAAGGGGAAATAGAGAGAGAACATACAGAAGCAGTAGTAGGGGTCGGGGCCGGTTTCGGTTTTCCAGCGGCCTGTTGCCCACCCTTGGGAGTAAAGAAGCTGCGAATATCGGCTGGCATTGCCCTACTGTTTGTTGTTGTCGAGTCGAAAAGTTGAGGTGGAGGAGACGTGAAGGAGAAGAATGAGACGCGTCCAAAGATGTGACGCGCTTAGAGTGCAGAGCACTTCGGTACCGTAGTCTAACTCATAAGTTGCGGCTGATGGCTTGGCGACAATCGGATTGCGCACTTATCCTTTTTTAGGCTATCCCTTAGTCCGTCGGTGCGCCCAAGAAATCGGCGCTAAATGATTGCGCAATCTTGTAAGCCGGGTAACTTTGCTCACTAAAGGGCTAATTCAAACCTTCACATGTCTCACTTTGATCATGAGGTATTGCGTGAAGTCTAGGTCCTTCAAAGCGGAAGAAGAAATACCTTTTAAATTCCCTTAAATGTATGCCTGGTATTAACTACATTTCCATGAGTGCCATATTTGAAAACATAGAGGTTGACAAAGAAATACAACGCAGTATTTACAGGATACCCAAGAGCGTGCTGGTCGTTTCCCCAATCCTCCGGGCAGTTGGATTTTTTTATAATTGCCCCGCCCCTCAACCCAGAACTTTCCCTCAGCACCAAGTTCCTTTGTCAATACATCTTGAGTAAACCTAGCAAGCTCTTCCCTTATATGAGGATCTTGCTGACGAGTCCAAGTACAGAGTACACAGGTTCGGCGTCGCTGGTTGTGGACTGGTAAGTGAATCCCCAGTCGAGTTCGGCATTGAGGGAGGGACTTCGAAGCTGTAGTATGGAGAGATAACCGCTGGTTGTGCTGTTTAGAATTCGGAATCAAGGTCGTGGCCCGTACTAATAGCTCCTCGGCTGTATGAAAATCCTTCTCTCCTACTATCATACTCAAATCCTCTCTATAACCTTCACTAACATTCGCAGAATCCAATTCCTGACCTTCCTGGTTCTCCCAACCGTCCCCTTCGGCAATTTCCCTTTCAGCCAACCGACTATGCTGCCCTGTAAGTTCCCTTGTACTCCGAATCCCGGAAGCCCAGTCCCAACTTCCTTCTACTAATTGACTGCCCTCCCCGCTATAGGTTTCAGGTATGAGTCCTTGTGTTCCCCTTTCCTCTCGGTCGGCTGACGCTATATCGGGAACAATTATATCGCGGATCGGGTCTGCTCCCCCTTACCGTACCCCCTCATTAGTATATACCTCTTGAGAGTGTAATTTACTTATGGGAGTCAGTAAAAATCGGAAACCTATTTCTGCTAATTACATAGAGGCCTCTATGGAGACAAGGGCTATATTTTCCGATCTTTAATGACTCCTCCGAGTACAATATAGGTAATGTAAACCTACCCTCCGTTCCCCTTTCTGAGGGTTTGAGGCAATCGCTGAGCAGCTCACGATATAATAGCTCACGAAATTCTCGATAGGTTAAGGGTTTTTTGGGTTTCGATCCAGTTGGTGAGTGAGACTCGTTCGGTTTGGAATTCAAGGTAATAAGACGATATAGGATAAATGAATTAATGATCGCAGTGTCTAGAAGCCAGAAGAACAATGGATACCAGTTACGGCATGTACGTAACTGTGTATGGTAATAGCTTCTGCGTTGGTCGGCAATATCTACCCCTCCTATAAAGAAGTTATACTGATCAACAACTTTAGGTATTAGGAGCATTCGGCGAGAAAGGTCTGGTGGGAATATAGCACGTGAGATACGTGCATTTGTGCTCTTTTTACTAGGACTGATGAAAGAAATTCTTGGTAAGTCTTTTGTTTCTTTAAATGTATCGGCGAGCTAAGAGTATTTATGAACTTACCGGCGGCGGTTTCTGGTAATATAGCATCCAATATTATCAACTTCGTGAATTGTTGTTAACATCATTACCAGATTTTGATCCATCCAAAGCAGGGCCAGAACATCTCCGCTTCCTACTAACTCTCCTTCTAGGGTATTCCATTCTGGATATGTAGACTTGCCCTTTTCCTTTTTATTTTTGAATGTCTTTGGGTATCCCTCGGAATTTTTCCGAGTAGTTCCGCAAGCACCAATCCCTTTTTGGCGTAGCAGGCGAAATAGTAGAACATTAGTGAAGAGGTTGTCTAGGTAAATATTGAATCGGAATTGCTGATATGGTAAACAGGAGACTAGGTAGTCGACTACTCGATAGGTAGGGGCTAATGGCTTTGGTTTGTTTGGTTTTGGTACAATCTTGGGTACTCCAGCAATACCTTTTACCCGTGAACTGTAAGTAAAATTTATTGTATACCCCCGCCAGCACAGTGCAAAAATCTTATATCCTTGCTTGATAGGCTTATTTTTTATCTTTATCGTATGTGAGCTCTTTCCCATAAACTTCACCATCATTTCATCGACTGCAATTTCGGTTGCAGGAAGAAGGTACTTCTGGGATGCTAATTGTAGAGGAACAGCCATAGGTTCAACCTTTTCATACCATGCTGGTGCAGGCCTTTTCGCCAATCTCGGAGGATTAGGGGATTTGGAGCTTGATGTTGAGCTGGTATGCGATGCAGGTTCTCCTAAGTCTTCCACTTTTGATATATGAAAAAATCTCTTGATTTGTTCAAACCGTGTCAGGCTCATAAATCTCATAGGTGATGCCATACAGTCAGATTCCGGATTCCAGTAGAGATTGGGGCGTGGGGTCTTTGCACTGTTCCGATGCAATCCCATATATATGATAATTGCAAACCAAACCTTCAACTCTCTTTCATGAGTTGCATGCCAGGTGCGTGATGTTCCTATTCCTGCATTCTTTTTTTCCGCATACAGGTTGGTATTTTTGACAAGCTCACATATGGTATTATCGCTAACAAATAGTTTAAAATAGGCCAAAGGACTTGTGGTATCAGTACCGACCGGTATACGTGCTTGGGCCTGATGTGGTGGGCTTTGGTGAATTAATCGTGTAAAGTGCGGTACTCTGTCTAGTGAGGGTGGTTGATAGTCATCCGGTTGTAATAGGATATCCATGGAAATCTGTGGTTCTGGCTCCCAATTCTCCAAAGTCTCTGAGTCCTCTCCTTCTGCTTCATTCATTCCACCTTCCTCCTCACTACTTTCCGCTCCCTCTATGGTTTCTGTCTCTGTATCCTCGCTCCACTCATTCAAATCTTCCACCTCGGACATCCTTATACTGAAAAATCTCGCCTGGGAACCGTTGTAAAAAGTGTATTTGTGAAGAAATCTGTAGATTGTTGATCACGGAAACGAACTCGTTGAGACGATTTTTTTTTTCTTCTCTTAGCTTATGGTGTTGCTATCCACCTGATTCTGATATTCGCACTGACCCTCTTGGCAAATCCTCTAGCCCATTATTTACTAGTTTGTCTTACACAGATCTCCGATTTCTTGGGCGCAGCACCCGACGGACTAAGGGATAGCTGGCGATGCCTTGGAAATGATTTTAGTGAGATTGCTGGGCAGAGTAAAATTGCTGCAAAATTTCGTCACATGACAGCCATCGGTTGCGAAGAAGTGAGAGGAAGACATGATCGGAAAATAGTCAATTAGAATTTCAGGGTTGGGGACCATAAAGCCATCCAGGAAGGAATGGTCTTCCACATGAGGGTATATCATGGTCTGGGAACGCTTAGTATCATATGATAGTCTAAGGCATCGTGATCAAATACGTGATGTGGTTGATGTTCGTGAACGAAAAGTGCTCTTAGGTGGTGATGACTTTGAAACCGAGGATTATCACGATAGTTAATAGTTAATATTCCTAGTCATGTGTCCACTAGCGATATTGAGTTTAGTTCTAAACACTACGGTAATGCATGAGAGACCATTTCCAAGACTGGATAACATTCTAGCTCTTAGGTAATCAGCTGGAAAGAAGTATCCTAGGCCTACAGTACTAGTATTCTGGCGATAATAAAGTTGCACAGCACCAGCAAGAGAACTATGCAGAACTACTCATCAATCGAAGCCCCTTTCATATCAAAACCGCAATTCTCCTCAACTGCTTTTTCAGTCAGATAGTCACATACCTTTGGGCTCCTAGGATGAAAGCTGTCCTATCCGTTGTTTACTTAATCTGCAGGGACGCCCCTCCCCATTAGCAAGCGATAGTCTTCCCGATGGCGGGATACCGGTACGGTTACACCACTTCGGTTCAGGTAATCAGCTGGACTAATCCCGATCAATCATCCCCGTCATCAACAGCCCAGCAGTACGCTTCGACATCCCATCTCGGAATAGCACCCTGCCTCCCCACTCCCTCTCCTACTTGTCCAGCGCACAGCTTCTTACATCTGCAACTGCTCCACCACCACTGCCAGTCCCAATCCTCCACCCCGAGCCCTCACGGACCCCCTTCCTACAGTGCCAGTACAAATAACGGAGAGGTCCTCCTCACATCTGATTCTTCTACTTCTTTATCATCCGCTCATACCACCAAGGGAGATCCAGGATACAACATGGCAACTTTCTTCTCCACCATTAAACGCTCGTTCAAGGATGTCGGTGTTGAGGGGGATCAAATTCCCACAACAGCGTTTCTTGAAGCCTGCGAGTCGGTCGTTTCATTATTTGGTATTTCTCCCCCCATTTCAATCAGCAGTTGAGGCATAGGATGCTAACTATTGCTACTATAGACGTCCTCGGATCAGCAGCCTTTACACCTGTACAAAAGGACATGAATGGAAACATCAAGGTACCGTACATTCCTTCATTCATTAATTCACTACTTCCATCCCGTCCCGTTCAGTTATTGGTTGATCCCTACCCTACCCCGCACTTTCCCCCCCGATTGAAACGAAACAGAAAACATAACTAATCGATTTACAACAGAAAATCCGCGACCGCCAAACCTCCCACCCGGAAGGATCCGACACCCTCCAAGGACTCTGCGAAAAAGAGATTTTAGAAGGCGGGAACAACGCATGCGGAGGCCTCCTCTGGCTCCACCGGTTCGCCCAATCTCCCGTTCCCCTGGTCTCGATTGCCATGCCCAAACTAACTCAGAATTACTGTTGCTACTACTAGTGGACTCGAATTCACCGAAAAAGCCCTCCGCAGGAATATCGCAAACCCCCAAGAAGAGCTCACCGCCTCGTTCACTGGCGCCTATGATGTGACGCTCAAGCAGTATCACAACTTTCTTGTCAAGAAGGTGTTTGCGCTTGCGATGAAGGCGTGCCCATACAGGGCGGACTTCTACAAGAAGCTCGGTGAGAACGAGGCTGAGGTTAACACCCAATTCGAGGAGTGGTTAACAGCCTTGGAGTTGAACAATGCGATTTTGTCCGGATATATTGCTAGCATTAAAGAGAAAGCAGAGTTGTGAAAATGTAGCTATTTCAGAAATTCAATGGCATGCTACATACACGGGCATGTGCCCTAGTCCTAGAATATAAGAGTGTTTTTCCTACGAAATTTTGAGGGTCGGTGGTGGAAACCAAGAGTTATCCATATAGTTCCCTAGGTCACAGTTCAGGGCCTGGACTGATTGTTCAGCCATTCAAGGTAAATATGCCAACGCGGAAATCGTGGTCGCCAAATACAAGTAGTAATACTGCAAGCTGTGCACGCGTTTCAACAACATGAAATACAATATCTCTAGTGCAGGGTCTCAAGCGAATACTAGCTGAAAGGCTTGGCACGATTGTGCAGGTGTGTGTTGATCGAGGCATGCAAGGGGGAGATGGACATTCCTAGGCTCTAGTGGTCCTTCCTACCTTAGCCAGCTTGAAACCCCGCCAGCTTCAATATACCATTTAGGCCTGGAGTACCAGGCAATCATCGCAAAGTGGTAAATTTTGAAAATGCTCCCCAATCAATCCCAGTAAAAGGTAAAAAAGTGTTTAATGAGGGGAAGAAAAAAACAAGACAAAGACAAAGATAAGAGGTATAAGAAACTACGTCTAGTAGGACCTCCCAAAGAGAGTGTAATGCTATTTACGCCGTTAGCATAGATCTTTTCTTCCAAGGGGGGGGAGAGGGAGGAGGGGGGAAAGTGCAAACCTTAGCGTTTTCGCCACACTGCGCGCACTTAGTAGTTCCTGGGATTATGGCGTCGTCACCTTTTGGCTGGTCGAATGGGATACAGAGAGACTTCGCACCCATAGACGGAGCTTTTGCGTCTTCCGGCGCGTCGTCGTCTTTACGACCTTTGCTACGCTCTTTGACCTCGTCTTCACATTCCCCATTGTCGCCTATTATCGTAATTTATTAGTAGATTGATTGTTGCGGGTTGTGAGTTTAGAGCGGAGGCTTACAATGCGGCATGAGAATGACGTTCTTAGAATTCAACGCGGGAGTAAAGTCCTCCCACTTCTTGACAATGATGGTATGCTCATCGTACGCCTTCTTGGCTTTATCGTAGAGGTCTTTCTGGATAGTGTCCAAGAGTGTCTGGACTTTTTCTGCGAGGCCGTTAAGGGAGATACCGTCCTTGATGCCAGTATCGCGACGAGCAGAAAGAACTTGCTCCTTCTCCATATCCTTGGGACCGAACTCCAATCTTACTGGAACGCCCTTCAATTCCCAGTCGTTGAATTTGTATCCTGGGGAGTAGGTTTCGCGAGTATCTGCCTTGACGCGGATGCCGGCCTCAGATAGGGTTGCGGCAATGTTCCTAACACCTTCGAGAAGCTGCTTACGCTCTCCTTCGGTGGTCTTCGCAGTGAGACCGCAGGGGACGATGACGACTTGGTATTGGGCTACTCTAGGAGGGATAACGAGACCCTTGTTGTCTCCGTGGATCATAGTCATGACGCCAATGACGCGGGTAGAGAGACCCCAGGAGTTTTGCCAGACAAAGAGTTTCTTGGCTTCTTCTGGGTCGCCTTCTTTCCAAGATGGGTCCTCCACAACAATGTTGAACATCTTGGAGAAGTTCTGGCCAAGGCAGTGGGATGTTGCGCCTTGAATTCCACGCCCGGTGGTGGGGATGTACCCCTCACAGGTGGTAGTGAAGAGTCCTCCAGCGAACTTCTCCTTATCAGTCTTACGGCCTTTGATCGTTGGGATGGCGAGGAGCTCGGAGTAAACGCCTGCGTACCATTCGAGAATTTGTAGGACCTCTTCTTCAGCGTCTTTCTGGGAGACATGTGCTGTGTGGCCTTCTTGCCAGAGGAATTCGCGGGTGCGGAGGAAAGGTTGGGGGTGCTTGAATTCCCAACGGACGACAGAGTTCCACTGGTTTAGCTTGAGGGGGAGATCACGGTGACTACGGATCCATTTGGCGTAGTAGGGGTACATGACAGTCTCAGAGGTTGGGCGGATGGCGATGTGTTCTTCGAGCTCATTCTGGCCGCTGGGAAATGATTAGTAAGTTGATATCGATTGCTATCAGGGTGTGATATACGCTCTGGTGACCCAGGCGACTTCAGGAGCGAAGCCTTCGATATGGTCTTTCTCACGCTCGAGGACCCTTGAAGAGACGAACATGGGAAAATAGCAGTTCTCTACACCAATAGACTTGATGTTGATGTTGAACCAGTCTTGGACTCTCTCCCAGATGCCGTATGACCATGGCTAATAATCGGATTAGCTTTCAGAAGATTTACATAGAGGGGTTCTACGAACCTTCAGAATATAGCATCCAGAGATATCGTAATATTCCAACATGTCACCCTTGGTAAGAACTTGCTGGTACCAATTAGAGAAGTCGGCTTCCTTCTGAGTTGTGATCCCAATAAGTTCCGCATCTGGAATTCTAGCATCGGCAGCCTTGGTCGATTTGGTGGGAGCCTTCTGGAGTTCTGCTTTCGGCTTTTCCTCGCCACGGCGCCTATCTCATGGGTTAGTCGAAGTCGAAGTGGGCGAGTCACACCGAGCCAAAAACTTACTCGACGGTGACTGCGTTAAAGGTGTGTACAGTAATTTTCACGCCGGTTTCTTCGAGATAGCACTTAATATCAGCGCCGGAGACAAAGGAGGTAGTGTTCGACCCCGAAGGATGAATAGCAACTTTGGGTGCGTCAACAAGGCGCTGATCAAGGAGAACTTGTACGGCTAAAGAATTATCCTTGGTGATTGCCAGAGGGGATACATCGATAGGCTTAACTCCAAGTGCTGCATTCACTGCATCCTCGTTGGCAATACGGGTGTCTTTGGTATCTAGAGTCTTCTGGATTTCGGAGGAAGAGGTTGCGGTATCCTCTAGCGCTACCACCACAACTAGAATTGCGGTCTGTGTCTTTGGGGTTTCTATACCTCTGTGAGCGGTCATCTAAAAGCAATAGTTCCAGGAGATCCCAGAACTTCTCGGAAGAATAGGAATACGTGCTTGGCTTGAAAACTAAGGTTTTCGACAGAGTGTAAGATTCCGGGAGATCCTTTAGGTTCTCTAACTGAGAAGCCCATTCCCTCGAGTTGGTGCAGGGTTCATGCCCAAGTGTTGGAGCGTCTTTAGCGGACATGTTGGGTAATATCAGCCTCGTATATCAGCTTTCGTTTATAGAAGGGTGGTCTAAGGGCCTTGTATAGGGAGTGATGAAGGAAAGGTGGTGAAGGATGGCTGCCAGTGCTTCTTGCTCTGCAAGCTCTAGTCTAAGAATTTTGGCGGGGTTGTGGGAGGAGGGGAATGTCACGTGCGCCCAAATGGTATCATATGGCAGCACGCTTGCGGCTGAACCCTAAGTTACCCGGCAAGGGTCAGGCACTTGTACAGGGTCAGGGCCGTTTAGTGGGCCTGGGTTTATTTATTATTACCTTACCCTTCGCCCAGATGAATGGTGTGTTGTATGTGAGATGTGCGTTGATGTCCAGTCGTATCATATTACAGGAGAGAAGATTATTTAAGGAGAAAGACACGTGCCAAGCCCACTCCCGCACAACCAATGACCGACCTAACGACAGTCATGCGGACCCTAGTCTAACCCAAAGACATGACCGATGTGGGTAGCCGTATCTCCACATATTGTACACCCAACATGGTGCAGGTTTGAGACGCGCCAAATCAATCATGATATCTCGAACGTCTACTCGTATATGCCATCGTTGCGCATTCGGTCGGTTGCTACGGTCTGCCTTTCAGCTTCGATTCCAATCTACTGGTAATTGTGCAATTGAACACGAATTGCCGGCTGTGGGAATGCTGACTGAGCGGCGCCAGAAGTAAGTCCAAAATTCCTTGCGGATGGGCTTTTACGTCGAGCCCAGAAACTCAGCAATGAACACTCCGAATTGGAAAAGCAATTGGCGGATAGCTACGACAAAAAACTTGCGACTCGAGCCGGCCGGTTAGCTTCTGTCTCTCACTCATTGAGAGAATATCAAGATGCCATAGCCGCATGTTCCCAGCTCTCGTTCACCCGGTCCTGAAACACTCCAAACTAACTTTCACAGACCTTAGGAGAGCTCAGGGAAATGCTCGCGGACCGCAATCTAGACCCCGAGCTCCGTCCACTAGCAGTTTCGGATATAGCGTCTACTGAATCCTCACTTTCCACACTAGCTACAACAATAACACAATCTCTCGTACAGCCCCACCCGTTCGCACACTTGTCCGCTATGGTGGAAATCCGACCTGGCGCTGGGGGCTCAGAAGCGAGTTTGTTCGCGGGCGACCTTTTGAAACTGTATACTGCATATTGCGCCAACGTTCGCGGTTGGCCGTTATCAATGGTTTCCCTGACTGCGAGCATGGAGGGCGGGGACGGCGTTCAAGAAGCGATATTCGAGGTCAAAGCTCCGGGGGCATACGAGATCTTCCGGGGTGAAGCGGGCGTGCATAGAGTGCAGCGGGTGCCAGCTACAGAAAAGCAGGGCAGAACACATACTTCTACGGTAAACGTGATTGTCCTGCCTTCATTCCCTGAGGTGGAACTAGGGGAGGGCGAGGAGGACCCAGACTGTATCATCGACATGAAGGATGTTAGGGTCGATGTTATGCGTGCCAGGGGTGCTGGAGGCCAACACGTCAACACTACCGACTCGGCGGTGAGAATGACACATGTTCCCACGGGTATTGTGGCTGCGATACAGGATTCGCGATCCCAACATAAGAATCGAGCAAAGGCTCTGATGGTGCTGAAGAGTAGGATTGCGGAAAAGAGGAGATCGGAGAGGGAGGCAGAAGAGTTGGCGCTGAGGAGGAGCGTTGCGAAGGTTAATGCTGGGCGATCGGACAAAATGAGGACATATAATTATATTCAGGTATGTTGATCTTGTTTCACTATAACGAAATAGATATTGATTCGAGGGTAGAATCGGGTCACGGATCACCGGTGTGGGCTCAGTTTACATGACTTGCCAAGTTTCATGAATGGTGAAACGTTGGATACCATGATTGATCAGGTACGGAAGTGGCAGATGGAGAGAGATGTAGAGAATCTGGACACCAGGTGATAGGATAGACTTCACATGTAAATAAGGTTTATATTATAGACATCACAAAAGACCAAAAACCTTTACCCAAATGCGCGAATTTAATACACTGCCGTTACCATACGCATCACTCGTGGTTGTTTTCCAGTCCCTAATTTCCCCACATTCCCGAGCGCCCTGGCCTCATGGACCCAACTCCGATAGCAAAAACCGCTAGAAACTACGAAAGAAAACCAACTGTACACAGCCAATATACACATCTTTACAAGCCGTGTAACCAGACACACAAAAAACCGAAGACCAAGGCTATATGCCAAGCACCCATCAGGCAATCTCACTTATCCTCCCCTTTGCCGGAAAGAAAGGATCCAGATGCGATTGTCGTCCCACCAATTCATGATCGCGCTTCCCATCGCACAGACACTCACAAACAATGGTTTCGTCCAAGAACTCAGGTTCAACAAATCTCGCATCACCCATATTCTTTAACTTCCACACTAACTCCTGACACAGCTTTCGGTCGTTGGCTAGTTCCTTGGCTATCCGTAGGGCGGACAAGTAGCTGACTTGCGAGACCTCCACAATTTTTACCCGGCGGAAGGAGGACAGCTCCTTCGAGATTGTCGACACGTCCGATGGTAGAGGCGGCGGTGGTTTCTCGTAACTCGGTTCGAGAGCCTGCAGTGGAGTCTTTACAGGGCACTCTTTTGAGTGTTGAGCCCAGATTTGGCAGAATTTGCTAAGGGGTCATATCAGTCCACTATCAAACTAACATAGGGTAGGGAAGGAGGAAGAGGGGAGAGTATTACCATTGAATCCACCCATGGCTGTTCCCGGTGGCACTAAACGCGCCTGGAGTCTTACAGCTCGGGCACTTACTTTTGAAATCAGTGACCCTAGGGGCGTTGTCCATGTGACGGAAGAGTATGCTCATAGATATCAGTCTCCCGGGAGTAATATTTTCAGCCCACACGGTCGAAGTAATATCCTTCCGGGACCCCTCGTCACTGAGAGAGTACTCCCTCGAAAGCACCTTCTGGTGGCCGGGCAGGCCGCGGAATGACAGCTCCAAGAAGCCATGGAACATCTCTGGCGTAGCGCAGACCACGAACGGTACCGGAAAGGTCCGTCCAAGGACATCTTGCAGTATGATAGAGCCCTCAATGCCGCAGCCGAGTTCTTTCGGGACCTTCGGCTGTTTCTGGCGGACGGCGAGCTCCATACCCGAGATTTTATCCCCTAGGGACAAGACCGAGCGGCTTTCACTGATATTAGCCTGACGCCCGAGAGGGTGAGAGACCGTGAGTGGCTCAGCGAACAGGAAGGCACAATGAGTGGGAGGTGAAAATGTCTTGGCAGGTGCCGGCCTGTTCGCTGAACCCTTCACGATGGAACAAGAATGGAGGGGGAAAACATACATTCCAGCCACCACCAACAAAATATTAATAGCCTCGACCCGCCGTCCCAGCGAGTCCTTTAACATAACCACGTCCTCCTCCTTAAAGATTCTGTAACTAATCTTTCTCCATGTATCCTTAACCTTCCTACCAGAGCCGCCGTGACACAGACTCTTGCGATACTTCTCCGTGTCAGCGGTGAAGCCCAGAATCAACTTCCGACAACACTCAATCTCGTAAGTAATTGCGTTGAGAGTAGAGGCATGGGATTTTTCATCCTGCTGCAACTTCTGCACCACGTCCTGGACCGCCAGGAATGCACTGTGCAGCGACTTCAACTCATCCGATAATCTCGAGTACTGTGCCCTTGAGCCAGTGTTTGAATCCAGAGCATCGACGAGGTTCAGGATTAAGCCGCTTATGGCGATAAAGTCGCCTATCGAAAAGCCGAAGGACATCTTTGCTTTGCTCTGTTTTCTTGCTGCCCGAGCTCAAGCTAGTACGACTCTGAGGCTACTCCTTCGAAGGAACTCGTAATCGGATGACAGAGGGGGCTTCGTTGGTTTATATGTTGTCTTCCCCACTACCGAGCAGCATTGCAGGGCAAATGCCCGGGGGTGATTCCGCGGCATCGTATTATTGCCAATGTGGCTGTATCAATAGAAGCTCCCCCAAAATGGAGAGATACTTGTATGGGGCAGGCGTGGGTTTCCTTTCAACAATACGAGTTCCTGGCAGGGTTCTTAAGCTACTTCCTTTTGTGCGGCTGGGTGCTGCTGCTGCTGAGAAGACAAGCCGGTAGCTGCGCTGTAATAAAAGTTGTTATCATTTCCGGCACAGCCCCCCACCGCACTGTCTTGGCGGCAACGAAAGTATCAGTACGAGATATGGCCTAGATTGCTAGGTCTGAATTTCGTCCCGTAGCTCTCTCCTAGGTCTAACATTAGAGCAACATCGCAGTGTCATTCGTATCTTGCACTATGCCATTGTCAGACTTCAAGCTAATGATACCAGCACCGGTATTACAAGTTGGTATCATATCCTGCGTAATTTGGAATACATATATTCAGTACCTCTGTTTCCGCCAAGACCCTGCCGCAGGCTCGTTTTCGTGAATACTTTGCAGACGGGGCTGTGCAAGTAACCTGGTAGAATAATAACTCTACTCGAGTACGGCAATAGTACAAGTGCGAGCAGACTACTCGTACAATGTTGTACTACCGGTGCTGTCGATCGAGAGGCTGAGCAATGCGGGGAAGGGGAATCCTTATGTCCCGCGCTAATAGCTTAATGCTTGATGCTTTATTTCTTTTTACTTTTTTCTTTGTGGGAGGGGGGTTGGCTTACTGGTACTTCTCGTTGGTTCTGGCACTTGATCAGCTGAAAGGTTGCCTGGCCCGAGATGAGATTTCTGGATCTGGCATGGGGCCCGCTGGAAGCGAGGTGAAAAGCTTATTGTGTCGAACTCTGATTGCACAAAGTGCAGTGTAACTTGATAGAGTTTTAACCATGGAGAGATGTTTAATGTGCTGATACCGGTATACATGGAAAGGAAGAAGGGATCTCTCTCACTTCAAGGGTGCGGATTATCAAGAGCCTATAAATCCAATCTCACCTAATCTTAGCAGAACGACTGGGCCAGATAAATGCATATCGAGCACAGATAGCAAGGGTTTTGTGGGGGGGGGGGGGGTTCAGCAGCCTCTACCTAACGATATGCCGTACCGCTAGAGGGATAAAGGACTCCGCCTCGCCTAAGGTGAGGAGGGAGCTTATAAGAATTCCAGTTTCACTCCCTTATACTGCTGTCGGAGTGCGATGGCTATACTATCTTATGCTCTCGGGTGGGCGAATTACTCAGGTTATCTCTTGTGAGGCTACCTCCAAACATAGCATAGGCGTAGTCGTGCTTTGCGTCTGTCTCCACGGTTTCTCACTCGGACACCTGATTAGGTTAATCATACCATTGCCGCAGTTTACCGAAGAACCTGGGAGGGTTTCAAACATTTCATGTGTTCGCATGTGGATTGTATGATAGACGAACATAGGAGGTGTGTATGCTCCCTGCTGGGCCTCACTCTCCTTGAAATCCCTATTTGCCCTCCCCCTCACTAGTACTTCAGAGAAAACTTCCACCACTGCAAAGCTCTATCAGGTCCCCCGTTTTTCTGAGACTTGCTCTCAAAGACTTGCAGGGACATAAGATGCCAGTCTTAATTGTTACTTTTCACGAGACCCTCAGCTTCACTTGAACATCTCTATAGCTCTGCACGGACAGACATTGGACACTCTTAGACATTAGAAAGCCGGCGATTCAACACTCTTTCAGTCTCTTCCGGTCATGAATTTAGAGGCACACATATCGGGAGTACGAGTTGAGTGCTGAGCCGATATATTGGAAAACTAGCACCAAAGTGCCTCCAGCCTATCAAGGAGCTCCAAAAAAAGACCAGACTTCCCTTCCATCCCATTGCGCATAGCGTTTCCAACTCTGAGCTCTTCCCCGGGCCGCCCTAACGTCAAGATCGGCGGGCCAGGAGGCTCACTAATTGGATACGTGTCTAGCTTATGTCTCACATATCTCGATTCAAGTATTTCCTCCGTGCTTCACGAGTCCGCGACAACCCATTGAATCACTTGTGATTCTGAAAATTAGCTTGGCAGTCACAACCCGAGCATATAAGTTATCAATGGGCCCCAGAGTGCGTATGCCCCCCCCCCCCCGGGTTTGCGCAGCATTGAGTGCTTGTTCACCGCGGACACTACATTATGGATTCCTACGAACGTATGTTCTTGGCTGTTGAGATAAGAAGCGAATTACAAGATTAACGAATAACTCTACTATAGCAAGCATTACTGTCTCAACGTCTGTTGAGTCTATGGATGATTCCCCTCTGCGGCGATACCAGGCAGATACCATCCAGCCAAGCCCGAATACCGCCGAGAAAAAGTTATTGGCAAAGATAGACCTCCGACTAATACCCATCTTAACTATCTTGTACATCCTAGCCTTCCTGGACCGGTTCGTGGAAAAAGGGATACATCTGCCTGCTAGTAAGACCAGAGCTAACCCTCCAGGACTTCAGTGTAAATATCTCCAATGCAGCAATATTCGGTCTGAAGGAGGATCTCAATCTCGGGGGCGTCGAATACAATACTGCACTGACGATATTCTTCGTTCCATATATCCGTATGCCCCGAATCAACACTTTTCAATCGCCAAACTGACAATCAATAGTCTTTGAGATCCCCTCTAATATCCTCATGAAGAAGCTCCGACCGCACGTCTGGCGTAGTAACCCAATTCCCAGGCTCATAGATACAAGTTAACGATACCTAGTCTCGCTTTGCATGTTTCTGTTTGGTCTCTTAACGTGCCTCCAAGGGTTCGTCCAAAATTATGGCGGTCTATTGGCCACGCGCTTCTTACTGGGGGTTTTTGAGGCTGGTATGCCCCAGTGATGCCCCCCCCCCCCCCCCCCCTCCCCGAGTGAATCGCCTGCTGACTGATAAGGAATATTTCCTGGCTGCTTTTACCTCATCGCAATGTGGTATAAACGGGAAGAAGCACAGAAAAGATGTACCTTCTTCTTCTCCGCCTCTACACTTGCTGGGGCCTTTGGCGGCCTGTTGGCGAGCGCCATTGGGAAAATGGATGGAATGCAAGGGTTTAGAGGGTGGAGGTGGGTTTTCATATTGGGTAGACACATACGATTCTTAATACCTTGATTTCCTCTCACTAACTACGGACCGCCGCTCTAGAGGGGGCGCTCACGTGTGCATTTTCTTTCCTCTGCTATTTTCTCATTACAGATTTCCCGGAGGAGGCATCATTCTTAACAGAAGACGAGATGGAATTCGTCAAGGCAAGACTTCTAGCAGACGTTGGTCACCCAGGAAGGGAAGAGGACCTCGAGATTAAAGATATTCTTGATGTCTTTAAGGATTGTGAGTTTACCCCCTTCCCAAGCTGGCAGCGCTGAAACCTAATAATACCCATGGTTAACTCTTGGAAAGACAAAATATTTCTGGGAGGTTTGATGTACATTGGTCTCGTTATGCCCGGATATGGTTTAGCTCATGTGGAACTCTCGATTGGGGGGGGACCCGAAGACTAATCTCCCGTTTATAGGATATGCATACTTTGCTCCGGCAATCCTCAAAGACTTGGGATATTCAGGTATACCCACAGATAACTGTCCCTATTTTTGACCAACCCCCCTCACGTAATGAAATAGCTATCCAAACACAACTGCATTCCGTGCCTCCTTGGGTATGCGCTTTTGCCTTCGCCATGGCAATTGCTACAGTCTCGGATCGCCTAAAGCACCGCTTTGCCTTCGCAATGTTCCCAATGTGTATAGCCATCAGCGGGTTTTCAATCCTACTCGCAGTGCACGATAACATAAAGGTACAATACGCAGCTCTATTTCTCGCTGCGATGGGTTGCTTTAGTGCGCTGCCCGTCATAGCATGCTGGTTCAACTTGAATCGTAAGTTTCCTCCACCCACCCGCCGAATACAAACGACTTATCAAGGATCACCAGTCGGAGGACACAAAAGGCGGGCAGTAGGCACAGCCTGGCAGATAGGCTTTGGAAACATCGGGGGGGTCGTCGCCACCTATTCGTTCATCTCTAAGGACGCTCCGAGATACGCTAAAGGTCACGCAATATCTCTCGGATTTATCTGTCTATCGGCCGTATCGTGCGTGGCTTACTACATGGCCATAACAGCGGAGAACAGGAAACGAGATATTGGCCAGAGCAAATATTTCAACGCCACGGAGGAGGAGAGAGAAACCCTTGGAGACCTTCACCCTGAATATAGATATCTGCGTTGAAGTTAGAGTAATTTTTTTATTTTTAAAGTGGGATGCCACCTTTTCATTTTGGACATGGATAAACGCCTATCATACCTACCTTCTTCCACCTTACCCTATCACGAGAATGTGCCATGTCACGGGGTCGGTTGAAGGATTTCTCCAGTCAAGCCTCCTGACGGAGTCCCCATTTTTTTTGTAACCAACTCTTTACACCATCACGGATTCCTAACATGGCTTAATATCTAACCGCTTCACACCTGCTAACTTGATTGACCGACCGACCGACCAACTCCCATGCAATCCCGCCCCCCACCACTAAAACCCACCGAGTGAGCACCCATGACACCCCAATAATCTAGGTGTTCAGGCCCACCACCACCACCACCACCACCACCATACACCAGCTCTCAACCATAGACCCGAGAAGCGGGAGACCCAACCTACACTTTAAACATAATAGACACTTAAACAGCGGCAAGACCCACGGTATAGAAGCGGGAAGAACTTCAAGCAAGCGGAGACTGCGGCTTTCAACCCCAACACAAGGAGAGCCCGAAGGGGGTGGGGTGGGGTGGGGGAAAGAAGGAAAAACCGCCCGTCGGATCTAACGAAAGCATCACTACTATCACCAGCAAAAGTGTTCTCGGGGAGGCGGTAACTTCTAACTTACTGTACCATCATAACGAGAGTTAACCCGGGGGCAACGGGATGGCGGAAGAAATAGGAGGCAAGGATGGCCAACATACCCACATAATATTCTATTATACGTACAGTGCCGTAATTTCACGGTTACAAGTTACTGTGCAGCCACTCTCCGAAACCTATCACAGCTAAGCTGCCGGTGTAGTGCTATCAAATATTCCTCCCTTTTTTTTTCTTTTCCTTTTTCCCTTTTCCATACAAGATTTCCACTCCTCCCCGTCGTGCGTGTTATGTATGTGTGTGTGTGTGTGCACATGCAATACAGATACAGTATGATACTAGCATACCACTACCGTACGGTACTCGAGTACTACAACTGGTTCGAGTCCACCCCACTTTCAAACACTAAATCAGAATTTCTATCTTACAATTATACTACTGGTAAACCCCCCTCCCCTCCCGCCCATCACCATAGTAATAACTTAAAGGGTACCAAAAATGAACCAACTTACAGAACAAAATAAATATATATAAAAGTCTATTTTTATTTTTATTTTTATTTTTCACGAAACCACTCCTTTTATTCTAATTACCCTCTTCCCTCCGACCCGCGCGCACACGAAATCCAACTAGACACCCAACAGCCCAAGCCTGTGCGAGAGTGATGGAAACATGCAATCACATAAGCTAGCCTACAACCTACAGCCTACAAGCCTACAGCCCTACATAATATACTAGCAGCATGATACCCACATCCTCACACTAGTAATCCAATACTCGGGTGAGTAAGTAGGAATGAAACATCATTGTAATACTATGCATAAATAAATAGAATAGAATAGAATAGTTATGGAGAAGAAGAGTAGTTAATAAATAAAGCATGATAGCGGTAGCGCGCGTGACATGGTGAAACCAAGAACGCCCAAGTAGATAAGTAAAGTAAAAACACGAAAGTTTCATGGAAAATACGTGATATAGGGAAACGCGTGATAAGAAGGAAAGAAGAAAAAAGGGTTGCTGGGCACTTGATTTCGAGTGTCAAGGTGGGGAAGGTGGTATTTCCTCTTTCTTCTCCTATATGTCTGTCTGTCTTTCTGAATCCCTGACCTCACTTATAACAAAACTGTAAGAGTATAAGATTCTTTCTTTCTTTCTCTCTTTCACTTTCATCCATAATCCATTCAAGTGGTGACGGCGACAGTGATAAAATAAACATAGGAAAAACGCACACACGCACACACGCCAGCACACGTGCGCGCCCACACACACCAAGAGACAGACATTCATGCGCTCGGACAGATACAGACAGACATATAAAGATGGATAGATAGATAGAAAGCAAGAACTATAAGGTGAAGTAGAATAAGAATAGGAAGGAAGGAAAGCAGATAGTAAAGAAGCGGAGCGAATAGGTAGGTAGATAAATAAAAGACGTACGGAAATATATCGGCAGAGGTGAGTGAATATAGGAGGATGGATCGATGTGAGAAAACACGAGATAAGATAGAAGTGAAAGAGAAACGCAAGAACGAAAACATACAAACCCCCCCTTTTCCCCCAGCCGAAGGCTACCACTACCAGTACTAACTACTACCACCCCGCCCGCCGTTACTTCTCTCACGGCCCCCCTCCGCCCATAACCTAATAACCTCCCATTTTTTCCTTTTCCCAGAACGAAAAAAAAAGAAACCCGTGGTTTTGAATCATGATCTTCCACCAAAAAAGTAACTAGAGTAAATCAAAAAGAGAATAACAGACAAGACAATAGTTGAATAAAAGGCAAAAGATAAAAAAGAAAAAGACAAAAACGGTCAACAAAAATCATGGTTGGTCGGAGAATTTCAAAAAACAAAAAAAACACCCCAACGCACTAACCGTTCGACTCCAATGACGAAATTATACAACTATCAAAAACCGGGAAAGGGTGAGTGTTCGACCACTATTACCTAAGTCATGACTCGCCAGTACCTGCTTCTACAGCATCACTCCACTGCCCTGATAGGCCATCGAACCCCGCCATCCCTGGATTGTCCTCCGTGTTGAGGAACGAATCAAAGTCAAAATTGTCCAGCAGTGAATCGCCTGGATTGTCTGGGAATGCATCAAACGGAAGGTTCAGATCGGCGGGCATATCGCTAAATGCGTTTGCCGTTGTTGGGTCCTGTGCGGTAATCGGGGCAGGTGGCGCTGCGGGTGCAGGATTGGGTGTATTCTGCTGTGGGGGTTGTCCCGTACCGTTTCCACCTTGTGGGGCACCAGCGAAGCCCGGGGGGCGTGGGTGCGCGGCGCCCTGGCCGAACGAACTCGGGTGCTGGGGCGTGGTCGGAGTCGGGGGTTCTGATGATGGGGTAACTGGGTTGGGAGCCTGCGCAGCTGCACCCGCATTTTTCTTGGTAGGCCGTTGCTGTTTAGAATTAGCTCGAATAGAAAAATGTTGCAGCATGTAACAGCTTACCTTCTTGCCAGCATCTCTTGTGCCCTTAGCTTTCGGTGCAGCCTTATGGGATTGAGTTGGTGTCGCCGGCTGTTGGTTCTGTACCTGCGGCGACGAAGGAGTTCGCCCGTTGCTTGGTGCACCTGCCGGCGCGGAGGGAGGTGGCATCGCCTGGTGGGGTAGGTTTTGCCTAGCCTGTTGAGGGGTTCCAACCTGGGGAGGTTGCCCTGACTGTTGGCCGCCCGGTTGTTGTTGTGGCTGCTGCTGCTGCTGCTGCTGCTGTTGCTGCTGAGCCTGATGCATCTGCATCTGTTGTTGCTGCTGCTGCTGCTGAGCCTGCCATCCGGGATTGACCATTTGGGATGGGCCTCCGCGGCCAGCCTGCTGTGCTCCCATTCGAGGCATATCACCCTGGGGCATCTGTCCGTTGAAACCTGGATGCGAGCCGGGGGGGCGCATCATAGCACCATTCGGTGCCCCTCCGCCTTGGGTGTTGCCCATCATACCCATCGAATCCTTCATCGGGTAGAGCATGTTCTGGTGGGCTTCTTGAGGCATCTGGCTATTAAAAGCGCCCATAGCAGCAGGTGAATTCCGCTGCGGTACTTGTCCCGAGATTTGCCCTTCGGGCAAGGGGGATCCTGGGCCTACCTGGTTCTGCATCTTAGGTGTGCCTACCATTTTAGGGCCACCTTGGGGCTGGGGCGATGGAGCAGCTCTGCTCCCCGGCGACATGCTCTGGGGAAACCCGGCCTCCATTCGGCGCTGGCTATCACCATGGTGAGCAATGTTGTCTTGCTCAGCACGTGCCATCATCAACCGCTTCTTGTTTTGCTGCTCCAGCATCATCAATTGCATTTGGTAGTCTTGCAATGCGTGGCTGCCGGTTCCCGGATTCATACCAGCTCGCATCGCACCACCACCTCCGGGTGTTGTGGCATAAAAGTCGCTGACAGCCAGCGTTGCACCTTCAGTCGTCTGCGGCATCATTGGTGAACCGTGATTCTGCTGGTTCTGTGGCATATTGGGCATCCCGCCAGACGCTGGACCACCCTGCTGCTTTAACGCTGACACCGCTCTTCCTGTATGCGCGGCTAGATTCTGGGCATAGAGCTGGATCGACTTATGCTGAGTCATAGGGTTCTGACTTTGAAAGGCCGCGAACTGTTGCGGCGTCAACTGACTCGGATTGATGCCACCCGCCAGCAGCATCTGATGAGCTTGCGAGGCGGGAGCTGAATTGCCCGGAGGTACTCCCTGGGGTGCACCCCGACCATTTCCAACCTGCTGATATTCACCGTTTTCTAACCGCATCCGCTTCGTGCCAGGAGAACCGGCATTTTGACCTGTGGCCGGAGATTGCGGCCTCGGTTGCTGACCGTTCATCTCGTTTACATCCCCCTCAGTTCGCTGCATCGCCTGCTGCATCATCTGCTGCTGGTTCTTCAATGCATTAATCTGCTGCGGCGTTCTAAACAAAGAAGAAAATGTCAGCTCAAAGGACGAAAAAAAGCTTGCCCATACAAGACAAAAGAACGCTCAAGTCCCATCGCTTGTATGAGCTGTTAGGAATCGTGATAGTTACAACTTTCTATTATTGTTCAACATGGCCTGTCGAACAAGCTGGTTTTTATGGCTCATATCCATGCCAGCAGTGTTGTCCGGTACGTGCATGCCATTGTTGGCCATCATCCCACCCGGAATAATTCGACCCGAATACGCCGGGTTACTCAACATCTGGCTAGGCACTTGTCCCGACATCAGTTGTTGGTGAGGTGCCATTTGGCGGATCACGTCCTGCCGCATCCTTTGGGCAGCCTAACCATCACGAGAACGTTAATATCGCAAGGCTTTCCACATTGCACCCCTACCATTCAAATACGGATTGGTGATAAGACGCACCTGTGTCTGGGCTACGTAGAGCGCGGCGTGTTGGCTCTTTCCTCCGCCATTGCGAGCTGCAAATATGTCCGAGAACAAACACCACCAATCAAACAAGAATGAATTATGGGGATGGTCCGAAGGGACTTTTGGCCGCGGTAAATCATCACCTCTCTTTGCCCCATCTTCCCCGTCCTCGGTTTTCCTCTGCGAACCCTCACCGGTATCCATTGCATTATCGTCCATACCGTTAACAATGCTGCCATCGGGATCATGTTTTTGCGCTCGACGCGCCGGACTTGGTCGTCGACTGCCGTCATGCGGGATTGTCTGGAGCTCGGCCTCATTAATGAGGGAGCGCGCACTCTCTATCATATCGTTCTTCAAAAAATAATCGTAAATATAAGTATTCAGTAACAACTTCTCGTTACTTGTCGGGGCCTGTCGCGGCCCTGGACCGCCATTCATGTTTATCCCCGCAGGACCTCCAACGCCCATCCCCATATTGAGAACATTAATATTCATCCCTGGTTGTCCGACCTTGCTGTCTGCCTGGCTCATGCTGATGCCAACAGGACAAGAACGAGGTTGTTGTCGCTGATGCAAAAGCAGAGATTGGATTAAAGCACCAAGCTCCGCAGAAGAGTGAAAGAGGTAACGATTATTGCGGTGGCGTGTTTTTGTAGAGAAAGTGCGATACTATAAGGAATAGATTATGTGCAATGTAAAGCAAAGTTTAGGAGTCCCGCCACAGGTGTTCGAGGAGAGGGATAAAGAGGTAGCAAACGACGGAAAGCGAATGGGATCCGTTGTTGTTTTTTTATTTTTTAGTGAAGGTGAAGCAGAAGTTAAACTTCTAATGTGTTGTAGCGAGAGACTCCGACGCGAAAGGGTTGGAAAGGGAAAGGGAGTGGATGGAAGTTCGAGGGCCGCCCGCGACTGTATGCAAGACCCTTTTCTTTGCCACTTTTTTTTCGCTTGCGGTTAGAAATGAGAGGTGATTTGTAAGAGAAGCGACCCACAAAATAAGCCTGACGGCGATGGACGTTGCAATACACTAAGTTAGTGAATGCGACGTGATTATTTATGAGAGGGATGGTGGCCTCGGTGGTTGTGGTTGACAATAGATTAGGAGGAGAAGGAGAAGGCGAAAGGTGATAAAGTCTGTGGTTGGAGGCGATAGACGGTCCCGGTTGCGATGATAGCAACAGTACTCGTACAGTAGGGGCAGCAGTAAAAAAAAGTATGGCGCTTGTAGCGTGAAGGAAGCTACGACGGGTGGCTCGCTAACTCGAGATTTAGAGCAAATTCAAGGAAAGCTTCCAACAATGTGAAAGATAAACAAGGGAGGCTTGGGGGAAACAACGTAAATCAAAAGACGGAGTGGAGGAAGAAAGAAAAAATGAGAAGAATGGCAGAAGTCCCCAGAAATATAGGCAGAGTAGGCGGGGTGGGAGGCAAAAGAGGTTGATCTAGTGGGATGCTTTTCGGGGGGGGGGGGAGGGGAGATGATGATGATGATGATTATGATGATGATGATAGCAAAAAATAGCAATAGGAACGAAACCCGTGAGTGAGAGATATCGAGCTCAAGAGCTTCTCTTTAGAGTCGCCCTGCTAAGGGGAGAAGTGAATGTGTGAGTGGCGAGGGAAAGAGAAGGGAGGGAAAGTTAGAGGGGCCAGAGAGAATGCGCACAGCCAGTGTATGGGCGGTGAAATGATGAGCCAGTTAGAGGTAAAAAAGACTGAGCAGCATTCACAGTGTCCCTATGTGTGTAATGGGCACGCACACTTCTGAGTGAAGGAATAGGGAGAGAATTATCCCTTTTCCTCTCTGTCCATCTAATGGGGGGGAGGAAGAGGAAAAGTATTGCACAAAGCAGCAACAGGGAGCCAGAGGCATTTGGGGGGGGGGGGGGGGTTAAACAGCGCAATATTAGATGTGGCTAGACAACAG
>Ga0307513_10000299_pt1 | contig 71138 bp, 84 predicted proteins | sample 15_EM_MG_FD_202174 | JGI IMG/M metagenome (GOLD analysis project Ga0307513, IMG submission 202174) | Populus trichocarpa ectomycorrhiza microbial communities from riparian zone in the Pacific Northwest, United States - 15_EM | ecosystem: Host-associated > Plants > Roots > Unclassified | place...
ACACGGGATAGAATCGGACCTTCAATAGCTGAGGAAACGCCTTCATAACTCTGGTATCTTCATAGCAGTACACCTGCACCACATTGATGAGCGTCACCTCCGTCTTTGGGTTGTTGCAGAATGGTTGAAGGACTTCCGTAAATTTCTAGAAGGAAAAATAGAACGCGACAGGCAGGGTTAAAACTCAGTAACGGCAAAGCTTGCAGCGAGGGGAGGGGTTAGGGGTACACGAACCGAGACTTCCTTCACAGCCAGCCCTTCATGCTGGTCGGGGCGCGCGCTCCACTCGACGGAAGTTATCAAACCCGTCCAAATACACTGGATGAGTTCTGTCTCCGGCAAAGGATGCTCTTCCTGCTTCGACTTAATCGCGATGACGATCTGGGAGAAAGAAAACTCGTGGTCAATCCCCCCAAAAGAGCAAATCTAGAAAGAAAGAAAAAACCCACATCCGGATTGGAATCCCCATTGCTCAAGTGATCTCTTATAGCTTTGATGACATCCTCCTTGAGAATGGCGTACTTCTTCTTCGTCCACCAATCCGCGACTTGGGGCAACCCTTGCTTTCTGAAAAACTCGTCGAGGAACTTGTCCTGCTGCTTGTTTTGCGGGAAGAACAACAAGAGGTCTTTGACCCCGCCCTTCTTGAGGATGCTCGCGAGGTGGTCCATCGATTGTTCAGCGAGGCACGTACGGAAGACGATGGCGATCACGTCAGCCGCCACATCTGCATTATACCGTAAACAACAAGTCAAGTGACGCGGGTTAAAACGGTGGGAGTGGTGGCGTACCGTTCTTGATGAGATGATCCTTGGTCAAGCTCTGGAGGCATCCGGCAGTTATGAGACCTTGAGACATCATGATGCCGATGGCGAGCGCTATCTTGTCCTTCTGAGCGGTCGGCCATCTATTGATATATTGCAAAAGAGTCGGGAGAGCAGACTCTTCCAGAGGCTTCTGAAGATATTTGTATCTGAAAACCGTAGTCCAACGGCATTAGTTCCACAAACGGGCGATTCCGGAGGCTCTCCATACTCACCTCCTGATCAGCTTGTTCTGCACATCGATGTACTTCTTGAGCTCGTCCGCGGAAGCGGGGTCCTTGGCGTTTACAATGGCCCACGGACAAACAGGTGACCCATCATCGATGTAGTTCCCTCCAGGTTGCAAAAGACCGCCGGCAAATAGAATCTCAAACAAGGCGTCTGCATATTTGAGAAATTCGAGGGTAGAGCCTGCTTGGATGAGTTTGTTCGTGAAGGCTTCGAAGTCTCCGGGGGGGACGGTTTCGAAGTGTTTGTAGAGTTGGTCTCTGAAGACTGTGGATCGCCACAGATGTTTTCAGAGTAGACGAGTGGATGAGAAAATGGAGCGGAGTCAGATGGTGATATCTCAGTTCAACCAAGAATATGGAGCGATGATTTTGTCAGCTACTTGCCTGTGGGTTCGTGTTTGGCCTGTGCCTTGACAGTACCTTTTCTCGCTTTGATTCGTACCCCCTGCAATGAAGGTTTTGCGGTTTGCTGCTGAGACATCCACCTGGTACAAGTTGTGTCGCAAGAGATCGAGGTTGCAAAGCGATCCTTCCAAATCAGGCATCTTCCTGATCTATCCCACGGTCAGGGAACGGTTCTGCACGGGACGATACACAGCGAGGATTCTTTCCATCTAATCTACAGGGGAACATCGCACACTTTTTGCAGGGCTAACCAGGACCAAATACCAAATCGGCTGTGCAAAGTACATGCAGAGAACATTGGGTACTCCTTCCAGGGTACCGTCGAGCCGAAGGGGGGATGAGGTGAGAAATCAACAAGAAAGCAAAAGGGACGAAAGCGGTTGGGGAGGCCCTCCGAGCTGGCTCATGTGTACACGTGAATGCTAGACAAAATCGTTGGCATGACACCCCCATAGGTGCCGTCGACGAGTTCTGTACCCTCGCGACCCTCGCGAACGCCATCTGACATTGTCCGGGAATGGAGGTTTGGGACCCGAAAACTAGAGACCGGAGGTTTTTGACGGACAGGTATCCTGACGTCCTTCTGATTGGCTTTGAGGGTGGATATGGTCATGCGGTTGACCAAAATACACGTGAATCTGAGGCACTCAAGTTGAGAGATGGTTTGAGCTGACATTGACACACTCACAGTACGGTCGGGCTGTCACGCAAATCATGAGGCGAGTGAGCCCCTGAATGAGGGATATACTGGGATCCCACTCACCAGGCTGGTAGGAATTTCAACGTTTGCTGTAAAATTTTGTCAGAGGGCCCAACCGTTGCGACCGTAGCTGGGATACTCACTCGCCAGGTAATAGATCCAGCCACCAAGACAGCGTGACAGGCAGCCAGTACGCCGAAATACATAACTGCGCCTTCCACGATGGATATAAAGATCTTGCTCAGTCGGGCGATACCGTGCCTCGCGACGAAGTGGTACTGGGTAGCGGTGTAGTAGACGGTTAGAAGGAAGGTAATCGAATCGAAGGCGAGGAGGAGAAATATGTAAACGAGTTTGACGGTCATGGGTTCCGGCCTGATGAAACACGCTAGACAAAGAGTATCGTCAACACTTGCTTTCGCACTGGGTTGAAGCTCTCTTACAATAGAAAACCTCTAGAGGAACCTGTGGGAGATCCAAAGCTGGAGGAAACGCAGTCAACCAGGATGAAACGGAACCAAAGGATGAGGACTGCAAACCGTGGTTGGAGAATGCACAGAGGTAGATACCCAATGCAAATTGACCGGCGATATGAGTGGACAACGCGCCGAGAACGTATCTGTTCCGCTTGGATAGAGCATAGACCCGCATGGTCATGATGATTTGTGCGACGAGCTCGACAAAGGTGGTCTGCACCACCTGGATGATGACCAGATTGTTACACCTGGCAAAGGGGAGCAGCGTAAGGAAGGAGAGAAGACTCCAATACCTCAGACTGCTCACACCTAGTCGCGGGATATCAGTCGATTGCAAAGGTGGTTTATTTGAGTAAACGGCTCACTGAATGAACCATCGACAAACTCGTGAGCTGATGGCCTGGGGGGGGTAGTTGGGTAAGGTAGCTCCCCAGAAACGGGAACATATAGACATACCGAAGTAAATCACCGCGCAGGTTGCTAGGGTGAAGTACCGCAACTGCAAAGCAAGGTTTGGCGAAGAAATTGAAGCTTATTGTGGGGTTACTGACAAAAACAAACAAATAGGATACTAGGGCTAGACGTCAGCTCCGCCAAGACAGATCGCCGTCCTACCTTACCAGCTGTCTTCTTCTGTCTCCAAATGAGCTCAACCTGAACAGAGTCAGAGGTCAGCGGTCACTCGTGGAGCAGGAGCGTATGTGGTCTCCCACCTCATCTCCGAGGGTCAGAAAGTAGTCGTAGATAAGAATCGTGGTCGCTGCCTGGTAATAATACTGCAGATGTGGGTCAAGCACAACTGTTTGTCATCGGCGACCCATAGGTAGAGCACCTTGAAAGCAAGCCTGTCCTAACCGTGATTAACGATGAGCTGGGCTCAGAAGAGAGAAAGACAAACAGATCCAAGCCCGTCTGGGTAACGGCGGCGGGGTCCATGTTGGGGAGAGAGGGAGAGAGAGGACGAGGGCATAGTGGACCTGAAGTCGGGGTTGATAAAGGGATGGTTACGTTGGGGAGCAACCACAAGCCAACTTCTCTCGCCCGATGGCTTTCCCATTTCCTTTCCGGTTTGCTTCCCCTCGATCCTCGCCTATCACCGGCGGTTACACCCTGTTTCTGGCATGTGTATTTAAGATTACAGACGCTGCGGGCTCTCCACGTCGAGGATAATCTTCGTCCCTCCTGTGCCCTTGTTCACCCTCTCGAATATCTCTCGCACCTTCAGAGTAGCCTCTTCGTCGCTGAGCGTACCCTCGATCTTGACGATCTCGTGCACCGGCTCTTGGAACTGACAGCGTCCAAAGTAGTCAGTCCTGTCAAAATCACGGCAGCATGCACGGGAAGTTACCTTGCTCCTGACCATCAGCCGCACCAATTCATCGAGAAGCTCGGTTCTTTCCTCCAGAGTCGAGGAATTGAACCACCCAGTCCGCCAGAACCCGCGGACGTGAATGTCCTTGAATACGAGCAGGAATGTTGGGACCCGAACATCCTCTTTGGTGGCTGTACCATATACGACAAGTTGTGCGCCTTTACTCGCAAGCCGAACCGTGTCTTTTGTCGCTTGTCCTCCCACGCAATCCAGTAGCAAGCGAATTTCCTAGAGGAATGTCTTGGTTCTCTTGTTTGCGCCCTCGAACCGCAATCGGCGCACCTTTCCGCCGACGAGCTCTCTCACACCATCGTCGGAGGCGGGAATATCATCGTAAGCCAAGACGACATTGGCGCCTAGCCGCTTAAGGAGCCCTTCCGTCTCGGGGAAATCACCTCTGGATGACCGTCATCTGTAACCGTGCTTCGTAACGCGTGTACTCAGCACTCACTTTCTGCGAACCAAGTTAATGGTGTGGATTCCACGGCCTTTAGCCAACTGGATCACTGCTTGACCCACCTGTCACGCCCTTCCTGTTCAGATCACAGATAGACGTTAAGTGAAATGAACGAATGCTCACAGAACTGTTGGCCGCATTCTGAACGATCCAATCGCCCGGCTTCAAATCGACGAAAGAGTTTAGCATCTTGTACGCAGTCACGGGGTTAACCTGCACCACCCCCAAAAGTTCGACTGTCAACCCCCTATCCAACCAAGTTTCAGTCGAATGCTCACCACCAAAGTGGAAGCATTAACCGCAGAGATCCCCGACCCCTCGTCCACCTTGATAACATCCTCCTCTTCGAGCACCTGTGCGCTAGACCACGTTCCACTCTGGCCTTTGCTGAGCACGACCCAGTCACCCTTCTTCAACCTTCTAACCTCGGGTCCGATTTCGGTGATCTCCCCGAGCCCTTCATTTCCGGGAAGGTACAACGTCTTCTCCTCTCCGTTGACGTCGAGCTCGCGGGGAACGGGTTGGATCGTGTATGACCCATGGACGATGTGGACATCCGAGGGGTTAATGGGAGATAACATAATCTTGACATTGATCGACCTCCCCTTCAATGGTTCGGGTGGAGGCAAGGTCACTGCGTACAGGACCGAAGCAGGGTCCCCGTTATTCTCGTAGGCAATTGCTCTGGTGGCCATGTTTCCGGTGGAGCGATGGACAGGTGGGCGTTGCAGCTTCGGGTGGCCCCACTCAGGGATTTAGTAAGCTGAGGAATTCGATGATCGCCCGGATTCGGTTCGGATGCTTCAAGTTTTCCATCCCGGAGCCGGTCGAGAATGCTCCCGCCGTTCAACACATGGTTAGGATGGGGGTTGCGAAAATACACAGAACCTACTGGAGACTAGGAAAGAAAAAAAAATCAGTCAGAACCCATTTGTACTCCATCGACATCTTGGTCCATGGGCTCCCCATCCAAGTCCTCGTAAGCCACTTCTTTCATCGGTTCTCCATCCAGTTCCTCGTCTCCCGGGGGTTCTCCATCCAAGAGTTCTCCATCAATAGGTTCGCCATCCACGTCGTCCATCGGGACTCCATCCACATCTCCGCCGTCCAACGGTTCCCCATCCAAATCATCCTTGACAGATTCTCCGTCAATCTCTTCTCCGTCCTTCCCTCCAGGCGCCTCCACCTGCACTTCTTCAGTTGCGGGCTTGAACGAACTGGCTTTGAACTTTGATTCGTAGACCTTAGTCTCCGTCTGGCCGCCTTCATCCCCCCCACTCCCCTCCGACTCTTCCGTGGCTTCCTTTCCTACGTCTTCCTTCCCATCCAATCGATCCCTCAACTCCTTCGTAAACTCAGGAGCAAATACGATCCAATCCTCCCAAATCTCCACAATACCCAGAATCTGCTTCTTGAACGTCTCCGCAGTGATACGCCCGGGGAAAGAATGATAAATTATCGACATGTGATCAAAGACGATGCCTAGTCTTGCCTGGAACTCCTGTCGGAACTTCCAAGCCATGGGTAGGGGTGCTGCCGAATTGTGCAAGATGTCGCAGATGAGGTGCAGACGGGCAACTTTTCGAGGGACGGCTGTTTCGGGAACGAGGAGGGATGCAATAATTATATCCACGACCTACGGGAGCTGTGTCAACACATTATGAGGCATGGCAGACAACGGACTCACCTCTGATGCGGCTTCGGCATGCTCCAAGCTGAATGCCATGCACCTGGCCAGTTCTCCCCTCCTTCCAGAAAGTGCTCGGAGCATGGCTTCAAACCTTTTCCGAGCAAGTTTGCCCAGGTGGTACTTCCGTGTCCGCTCCCGCTCCGATTCTTCCGCGGAGTCGGTGGAGTAGATCGAGTTGTAACCCTCATCATCGAACTCGGAGCTCATCTCCTTGCTGCTTCGCATGAATGAGCGATAATACCCGTGCTTGCGGTGCTGGTAGACGTTGGTATCAGCAAAGCGTGTCTGCACACTGGTGAAAGACTCCCCCATACCTTGTGGTCAGTCAGGAATGAATATTTTGGATTTCCCCTCTCCTTCTCCTTCAACGTGGCCTCGTAATCGTCACCCCGACCTTTGACTTCCACAGCAACAACTCGGATAAACTCTTCGGTAACATCATCATCCCCCAGAAGTTTCTTTTCGTCTGCATCTCTGACGTGTCCTCGATCTCTATCCCTCCTGGGAGAGCGTGATCGGCTGTAGGATCTTGACCTCCTTCTGTAATGCCCACCCCCGCGGTCTCTGTCCCTGTGGTCTCTCCTTCTCGGTGATCGAGAGCGGCTGGGGCTGTACGAGCGGGATCGGCTCCTCCTGCCCTTGTATTTGGGCCCGTGTCGAGAACGAGACCTACTTCTGTTGTCTCTATCCCTGTCCTTGTCTTGACCTCCGTCGCGAGATTTCGACCGCGACCTAGAATGTCGTCGGTCTTCTGCTGCGGGGTTGACTTGAGGAAAGGGGGGGGCGATCAATAATGTATTGGATTTTGAGAGGAAGAAGGCACTCACCGTACATAGCCCTGGCACCCACGGGGACGGCCTTACTCCAACCGACCCTCAGGACAGACCCGCCCCAATCAAAGCCATCAAACTCACGGAGGGCTTCTTCAGCATCTTTCCGTTTCATGAACGACACGAAGCCGCTCAGACCGCTGGTTTTGTTGCGCCGTGAGGACATGTCATTTCCGGGGCCCTGAGAGGCATCACTCCTTGGCCACATGATTTTGACCTAGAGGGGGTGTTAAAGTTGTCGCAAACGCGACGAAGTGGAAGGCATACCGAAGCGACTGGTCCTACACGGGCGAAGAAGTGGCCGAGGGATTGTTCCGTTACATGCGGAGGGAGGTTTGCAACGAAAACGTTGGTAGTCTGATATGTAGAGCAATGTCAAAGGGATGCACGTTGTGAGATTGTCTCGAAGGAATGACTTCTGGATCGCCACGGTCCTTGCTACCACTCTGCCCTTCATAGGCTGTGAAATCTTGTCAGATTGAAAATTGCGTTGTGTGCTTTCGGGACGCGCACCTGCTAATGCAGTGACAGATCTTCCAGGATGCGCTGGGGTGGCGGTAGCGATCAAACGATTGTTTAGCAGGGCAGGCAAAGTCAACACACCATGTCGAGAGTATTTCGCTTCACGCTCCGCTTGTTCCCTGTTGGAGGTGAGGACCCTGAGCAGTGAAGTGAGGACACCCCACTTGCCGTTTGATTTCTTCTAAGAAGGAATCCATGGCACGTTTGCCCTTTGGTCGTTGAGCGGGCGGGGGTGAAGGCATCTAATCTGGGGCTTCAGGATGGACACCGGGACGTGCAATGAATCCACGGACCCTTGCTGAGGGGCGCGAAGACACTTCGGAACGGTTGTGTGCATACTCCATACTGCCAGAGTCCTGAGTGCTCCTGACGAATCCCTTCTTCCTTCCATCGTCTCGAGTGCCCTCGAACGTCTCCAAGAACTCCGCATAGGCTTTCTTGGCATATTCCTCTTCCTCCCGTCGTTTTCGTTCGGCCTCCTCCTGCTCCTTTTCCCGCTTAGATTTGCGTTGAGTGCCTTGTGTGTATTGGTTGAGCTTATGCTCGTCAACCTTCTTTGGCTGTGGTTTTCGGTGTCAGGAGTGTACGAGCGAATGAGAAGTGGAAACTGGTCATCGTCGCACTGGAAGGGCAGAACCGTCGTCTTCGTCGTCGTCGTCGAAGAAAGCAGCCAGCCTGGACTTTGTTTTGTCCATGACGCACAAATGGGGGATCGATCGGAAGCGAGTCTCAGCGCTGAGCCCAGGCCGACAGATCTGTGAGCAGCTTCGGTCCCCCAGCTCCTGTCCATGTCCCTCTCCTAGTCCCCTCTGCGTCCCCCGACGTTCACGCTACGGTCGCCACCAGACTCGGACTCGGACTCGGACCCGGCATGTACTCCAACCTCCGACGCTTCCTCTCCATCTCAGCCGCTCCCTCCAGTTCGACACGCGCGAGGTCCCTCCAAACCGCAACGTCGAACACGAACGCCCACTCCGACAACTCAGCCACCACGGATTTCCCTCTGCTTCCCACCCCGGCCACCGCCAAAGACGTTTCACCACGGCCCCGCAGGGACTCCAAGTCGGTTCAGATCAGGGGCGGCCTCGGTACCCGCTGGGCGGCGCTCAAGAAGAAGGTCACTTCGGGGACCCCACCCTCCACTTCTTCATCACCCGACAATAGCACCGGCACTGCGTCGTATGTTCACAAGCCGCAGGTGTCCGCCGCGTGTGAACGGGATGGTCATTTGGATGTTGTGGTCGTTGATCGGGTGTGGGGCGAGGATCCGAAATGGTCGACTAAGAGCGACTCTAACTCCCCGTACGAAGAGACCCGTGCAGAGGACAGGTTCGGCACGACCAATACCGACCCTGACACTTCTGAGACTGATCCCGGCTTTTGGGCTTCGTCTCCTGCCTGGTTTTTCTTCCGGTGGAGGATCTGGTCTCCGATCTGGGGCTTCTTTCGCTTGAGGTTTCCCGACCAAAATATTGAATCTCACTACGTAAAGGAGACTTGGTTCCTCAGGAAGCGTCTTGCTCTTTTTTCGGCCGCGTTTTTCGTCATCAATTGGCTACTACCAGTCATACTGATCACCCGGCCGGTCACTCTCTCGGATGCGATCTTCTATTACGGTGTAGGTCGCCATGACGGTCTGGTCTCCACAACGCCAAGTCTAACGCTCAGACAGGTCGGCCCCGCAATTTCAGTCCCCCTGGTTCTCCTGGTGATTTTCGACTACCCCCGTGATCACTCTTTCCTCTACCAGGTCTACCTTCTGTTTGCCGTGTGGTCCTGGCCGGTATACCAAGTTATTTACATGCATGTCCCCCCCATCATATATCCTTCTTGCTCTGACACTCTCGTAGGCATCTGTGTGGGTATTGGAATAGGGATAGGCCATATGTAATATATGACTGTGGGGTGAAAGACTTCCTCTCCACATTCTAGTACGCATCCATTTCACCTTTTCATCAGGTTAGATGGACTGACCAACCTATCAGTTACACTTCGGCACTCCAGACCATAGCGCTCTTCGGACTGGGCATGAACCGCTTTCCAGCACTATTGGGGTCCATCTGTTTTGTCGTCACGTAAGTGGCCCAGCCAATAGGGTTCAGGGTTCGACCCCACCCCTTATCGCTCTTCCAGGTCTTTGGTCCTTTTCTTGCCAGTGCGGCCCAAATACGGTAGGAATGCTGCGAACGTCATAATCTTTGAGGTCTTCATTCTTTACGTGCAATACGTAAGAGAGGTAGCGGAAAGGAGGATGTTCACCCTGCGTGACCAACTTAAGACCCAATTCAAGGCTACCCAGAAAGCACAGGTCAACGAGCGTAAAACCGCGGATTCCAAACGGAGATTGACCTCGTGGGTTTCTCTCATGTTACGTTTAACTTTCAACATGCTGAGGACAGGAATTTCAGATACGTTTTTCATGATATGTGTTCAACCTTTTGCGATTTGGGCAAATTTGATTAACCTCTCTTCTGACATCCACAGGTCAGAGTACCGTTGAACACTGCACGTACGTACTATCATCGTGTTGTTCTCTCTCAATCGGAATCTTATCTACATTTACTGGCAGTACTTGCTGTTCAGAACATGAATGCGTGCAACGCGGTGGAAAAGTCCCACGAGATCGAGTTTCAGGCATTGGAAGGCAGCTTGAACATGATGTCAAAGGGTTGGTTTGAAACCACTCTTCCCGAACGGTTTACTGACGCCGATGTTTGTGCCGTAGTTTTGAACGACGTCCTGGATTTGTGGGTTTGCTTCTCGAAAGTTCTCTAGAGGTTATTAACTTGTAACAGCCATCGCATGGACAGCGGCAAGTTCGAGAGTTACAACAAGGTAAGTCACCGTTTCACCTTGTCCTCGTGTTTAATAATGACTGGTTTCATAGCCCTATGTCTTCCATCAAATCATGCGGTCCTTGTTTGCACCTCTCAAGCTCGACGCGGACTCCAAGAAAATCCACCTTGTAACGGAGCTGGATAGAACAATCGATGATGTACGTTTCTACCTCGAGTTGGCATTTTTGGCCGCAAGGTTAATGTGTTGGTGACAGGTCGCGGGTCGTGCCCTATTTTCCGTATTGGGTCACAGTGAAGAGGAGATCCAGAAGTCTATGGCCAAATATGATGGTGTGGTGTTGGGTGATGAGAACCGGCTCCGGCAGATTATCACCAACCTCGCGGGTAATGCGTTCAAGTTTACACCCGTAGGCGGAACTGTCTCCATCAAAACCAAGTTGGTCCTGCCTCTCCCCCATGGTCCTATCACTGGCACCCGAAGCGCGTCGTCTCCATTTCTCACTCCCGCCTCGCAGAAGACCCCGCCGCTCAGCAGATCTCACAGCCATAAACGGGAAACCAAGAAGGGTAGTGGAGTGGGAGATACGGGGAAGGCTGGTAACGGTGGACTTTCCGCGGACTTGTTGAAGCAGCATAATACCACCGACGATGAGAAGGCGAAACCCCTCGAGAGGATTGTGGTGCGAATAGAGGTCAGCGACACTGGGTGTGGAATCCACGAGAAGGACATGCAGGAGATCAAGTTGTTCAGTGAGTTTCTGACTGGGCCCCCATGGAGCGCGTGGCTGAGATCATGCCACAGACGCGTTCAATCAGACTGAAGTGGGCAGACAGCAGGGGGGGAAGGGCACTGGTCTTGGGTTGGCATTGGTTCGGCAAATCGTTAAGTTGAGTGGTGGTCGGTTGGGACTCAAGTCCAAGGTCAGTGAAGGGTCGACATTCTGGGTTGAACTACGTAAGTGAATTCTCAAGGGTTTCGAATTACACGGTTAACCCACAGGTCCCCCTCACGCAGCATTGGGTGTCGGCAAGGGGGTTCTACCGTCCGAGGAGGTCCAACCTACGACTTCGTGGGCTGGTCCGATGGATCTACCGCGTTCTCCGGCTTCTTCCAAACTTCACGTGGAGAAGGCTCCGGCTGCCTCGGCGTCTACGACTCTTTTGGAGCGTGTGACCGGCGCCGATGGACTCGTTCAGCTCGTACCGAAGAAGGTCGATGAAATCCCGGAACCGGTCCCAGCCCTGAGGGAGTCTATGGAAGCTCTGAAGAGTCGGTCCTTGGAGCGACCTCTGCAGATAAGGCATCAACTCAAGGCCACCACGTCCATCGTTGAGACGGCCAAAACAGGACCGGTCGAGAAGGCAGATACCCCCATTTTCCCGAAACAAGTTGCTCCCTCGTCGACAAACACGATGGCGAGGAGACCCAACCACATCGATATTCCCAAACCACCCCGGTTCCCTACAATACGATCTCCTGGAGATCGTCTGTCCCCCTCCCCTATAAGGCCACCGACCCCCGAAAACACTGGAAGCGTGGATATCACGCCCGGGCTGCCAATTCTGGTGGTTGATGATGACAGGATGACGAGGACGCTGATGCGACGGATGCTTGAACGACTGAAATGCGTGGTCACCACGGCTGAGAATGGTCAACAAGCACTGGAGTTGATCGCTGGGGTGAACTATCCTCAGAGCGTAGATACCCCGGGCTCGAACGAAGGAGAGTATTTTGCTCATGGCCATGTTGCGGGTTCGAGCGCCAGTCGAGGCACAGGCGGTCCGTCCACTCCAGGAAGGTTAGAGAGAGAGGGCAAGTTCGCTCTGGTGTTCCTGGACAATCAAATGCCTGTCATGTCTGGCGTGGAGATGGTTAGAAAGGTGAGAAAGCTGGGGAGGAACGATTTGATTGTGGGGGTGACGGGGAACGCCCTTTTACACGACCAGGAGGAGTATCTTGCTGCTGGTGTCGATTAGTGCGTTTTCCTGCATTCATCTCGTTTCCGAGGTTAACTGTGAGACGGTTAATAGCATTCTTACGAAGCCGGTACGCGAAGAAAGTTTGAGAAGCATGCTTCTCATCGCAGATGAGCAACGAAAATCCCGGACGGTGTCCCCTACGCTTATCGGGTCGCCTGAAATAAAAAACCTATAGACAATTTTCCGGCGCGGCTACAACCCTTCAGGATCATACACGGACATTGCCTGAAGTCCACCCTCTCTCTCTTTATAGAACACTCACATCCTAGGGTTAAATTATTCGCTATGTCAGTTTCATCGGTTTGTTTTCGTATCCACTCCCCCACATTTTTGTTCGTTTCTTCTTGGTTCACTGCATTACTTGGCGGACTACATCTGTTGCATATACACTGGGCATCATATCTGTTTTTGTTCGTTGCTTTCTAGCTATAGGTTGCATTTCGAGGCGGGTAGTTTTTCACTGTATTTACCACAGGTGTGCGGTTCTCCTTATTATGGAGACACATATACATTGATTTCCTGATCATATATTCCCGGATTCACTTCGGACAATCGCGGTTTCTCAAGCTCGCCCGGATATCCAGCGTCGTAGGCCAGGATTGGAAACCCCCGGAGGTCGATCGCTTATGAGGGTGAGAGTCCTCGTAGTTAAACGTACATGGGACAAGTGTGCCGCGCGTGGACAGGTGCTTCGAGTGCCCAGACATCGTGATCATCCGGATCCTCCTTGTTGGATCCAGTCCTGGAGCTAGGCGCACGTCAAAACCATCCGCGACCACATCGGGAGAGGTTACTACGGGGAGATTTTTCACCCGCACGGGCCTCCAACGTGGGCACTATGATTGGGGGCTACCGCCAGAAGTGACAAAAACAGCCCTGGGGTGGATCAGGACGATATGGGCCAAGCGTCTAGCCCCACTGTATACGAAGAAGCCGAGCAAAGGGGAGGCTCTGGAACCTGTTCGGCCCAGCGAGGACTATACCCTTGTCGGCGGTGGTTGTGGAGCGAGCGCGACATGCCACCGGCGAAAGCCTTGAAATGACCCAGGGCTCGTAAACCAACTGCCTTTTGCGAATTTCCGGAGAACCCACGCGTTGGAAATCTCCGGTATGAATTGGAGGCACTGGTCGTGTGGGGCTGTTCGTGACTGCGCCTGAACCTTGAACCTTGAAGCTTGAAGTGGTGCCGACGGGGTCGCGGCTGGTGGTTTCATGAGCAGCTGACCGCGTGCCCACACATCAAACATTCTCCAAACGTCGCTAATGGCGGGAAGAGACACCTTTTTCCAAGTACTTTCATCAGGATCAGATGTGCGACGGATGGTCTCTACTTGTTTTATGTAAATTCGTGAATGAGGTCACCACTTTCGGAGGTTTTTGCTCCCTGATCCGCCTGCGGCTGTCCCCAGCGGCTCAGCCATCCCTATCCTACCCTTCGGGGGCTGCTTTATCCCTTCATCTTCCACCTCCTACCCTCCCCCCCTGCTCCCTCCTAAGCCCTTACCCCCGGTTCACCAACCGGTTACGACTGGCGACAGCGTGCGTAGATGTATTTCGCACTCAACAAGTCCCGGTCCCCATCTGCATCCAATTCTCAGACCCTCCAAGGCACCAACACCAGCGATCACACGCGCCCATCCGCAACTCCAGTGGACCCTGTTCTCCTCCCGATCCCAGTCACAGCCAAACTCAATTCTTCCGCGGCGCCTCCGAGAGGGAGGGATCCGTTATGGTTTCCCAGGGGTTTGAGGGTCCGTTGGGTTGAGTTTAAGAAAAGGCTGGGTACGGGAACCGCGCCTTCCACCTCATCCCTTCACGAGGACAGCACGACTGGCTCCGTTCATGGGAAGGAACCTGACTATGGTCAATCCGAAGACGAGGTAGATGAAATCGTCGTCGACCGTGAGTGGGCGGAGGAAGCCCGCAAATCAACCACCAAGAGCGAGTCCGCGCATCCGTTCAATGACAGCCGACAGCCTGGTGGAACGAATACCGATCGTGAGAGCTTTGCCGTTGTTGAAGGCTTCTGGGCACGCTCGACAATTCTCATTATCCTGCGGTGGAGACTATGGCCCGCGATCCTGAGGTTCTTCCGCCCCCGATTCTTGGATACAAAATCGGAAGCCCAATACAGCAAAGAGTCGTGGTTCTACCGGAAACGCCTGGCGGTTTTCTCAGCGCTCTTCTTTATCTGCAACTGGATCACTGCGTGTGTGCTCGTCCAACAGCCGGTAGTAACTTCCGATATTGTATTCTACTATGTTGTACGTCCAAATACCCCCTCATATACACCTCATCGTCTCACGGCTCGTACCTCTGGCAGATCGGTCCGCTACTTTCCCTTCCCCTGTTTTTCCTGGTAGCCTATGATTTTCCCCGGGATCGGCCGTGGTTCTATCAAACCTACCTTGGGCTCTCTGTGTGGTCTTGGCCCCTTTACATGACCACCTTCATGTAAGCCCCAGATCTCTGTTATCCCAAAATCCCGGCTTGAGCTCCCAACAGGTATCTATGTGGATATTACGACAAGACTCAGCCCCATGTTACCTATGATTGTGGAAGCAAGGACTTCATTCCCCTTTTCTAGTGCGTTTTTGTTGAGATTTTTGTTTCCTCTTATTGTACCAGAGTGCTCACCACTTTGCGACTTTCAGTTACGCGACCGCGCTTCAGGCTATGGCTCTGTTTGGTCTCAACTTCGAGAGATTTCCAGCCATGATCGGAATGCTCACGTTCTTTGTCACGTCGGTATTCCGAGTTTTTTCCCGGGCCAGTGAACTTACCTGGACTCCATAGTTCATGCGCCTTGTTCCTTCCTGCCCGGCAGACCTATGCCAGGAATGCTGTCAACTTTATCGTTTTCCAGGTTTTCTTGCTCTATGTCCACTACACCAGGGAAAACGTGGGTGCTGTTTTTATCTTAACGTGGATTATCCAACGTTCGTTCCAGGGCGAGCGTCGACTATATACTCTACGTGACCAGCTCAAGGTCCAATACAAGGCGACCCAGAAGGCTCAGGTGAACGAACGCAGGACTGCCGACTCCAAAAGGCGTCTGACCTCGTGAGTTCTGACAACCTCCATCACGGCCCAAATCTCACCCCAAAAATCTAGATACGTCTTCCATGATACGTGACAATGTTTTGTTGGCAAACGATTATTCGAACTTACCGCTGCCCTATATCCACAGGTCCGCGTTCCTTTAAACACAGCCCGTGAGTTGTCGAATTTTCCTTCATACTGTGGTCCTAAACCTCTTTATCAGTGCTCGCCGTTCAGAACATGGTTGCATACAATGCGGTGTCCAAAACGCATGAAGTGGAATTCAAAGCACTGGAGAGCAGTTTGAATATGATGTCGAAAGGTAGGCGTCGTGTCTCACCTGTGGTGATCTTGGTGCTGACGGTTCTCCAGTCTTGAATGACGTTTTGGACTTGTACGTGGTACCTTAACATCTGTAATGCCCGGCTAAGACTCGGCATAGTCATCGGATGGACAGCGGCAGGTTCGAGAATTCGAACAGGGTGATGATATGATTCTCACTACATATCCATCACGGGAAACTCACCGTCTGTATCAACTAGCCCTACGTATTCCACCAGGCCATGAAGTCCCTCTTCGCTCCGTTACGACTCGACACGGACTCTCGCCAACTCCAGTTCGAAGCAAATTTGGACCCAGCTATCGACGAGGTTACTTCTCGAGCCTTTCGTGTCGCATTGGGTCAAAGCGAGGCGGAGATAGAAAGGAGTGTCAACAACTGCGAAGGAGTCGTCGTTGGTGATGAAATGCGGTTAAGGCAGATCATCACCAACTTGGCGGGTAACGCTTGCAAGTTCACCCCTGCTGGTGGAAAGATTTCAATCACCACCAAGCTGGTTATTCCATCACCAGAGGACTTGGCGCGCAGCCTCCGGCGGCTGCCCGGTCCGAACTCTCCAGAGGACCCTGGTGCTCAGCTTTCGGCCGAGTACCTGGACTTGCACAACCTTGGGAACGAGCCGAAGAAGAGACTGGAGCGAGTTGTCGTTAGGATTGAAGTTTCGGATACAGGTTACGGGATCGAGCCAAAGGAAATGCACAGGATTAAACTATTCAGTGCGTCTTTGCCATTAACCTATCTGTTTCGTTGGTCAGCGCCCTAAGCCTCGTACAGGTGCATTTAACCAAACGGAGCAGGGCCGACAGCAGGGCGGAAAAGGCACCGGTCTCGGCTTGGCCTTGGTTCGACAGATCGTTAAACTGAGTGGCGGTCGGCTAGGGCTAAAATCCAAGGTTGGAAAAGGCTCAACGTTTTGGGTTGAACTTCGTATGTTGCCATAAACTCATCTTCTGTGATGTGATGCCTCATATGTCCCTCCAGCACTGGGGGTGGGCGAGAAAGCTTTATCTATTCTCTCTGAAGATAAACCGCCTACGAACCCCCGGATGCGGTCTATAGATGGGGGTTCACCCACAACGCCCCATTCACCTGGTTCGAATCCTACCTCTGGGTCACCTGCTCCATTCCTGGAACGACGGTCGAATCCAGATGGACTCGTGCAACTGCTTCCGCGGAACTACGATGTTCGTGGTCGAGACACGGTGGATGTCCGTAAGGATAGTACTGGCGATTCTGTGGTGGCAACCCCGGGGTCGCCGCCTGCCGCTGGTGAAGAGGTAGCGGATGTCGAGTCTCGTGAAGTGTTGAAGCCGTCGGCCGGGATTTCATCACGGCCGCGCCATATCGACCTACCCACCACCAATTTCGGCGACATACGTACCAACGGACCCCAAACGCCGGGTTCAGCTTCGATGCTATCGAACACCAGCCGATCTACGCCAATAGAGATTACGCCTGGCCTACAAGTTCTTGTCGTGGATGACGATCGGATGACACGATTACTCATGACCAGGATGTTAGAGCGGTTACGTTGTGTCGTGGCGACTGCGGAGAACGGGAAACAGGCGTTGCAGTTACTTTTGGGCGAAGAACAGAGCGCGGATACTCCGGCGGAGGAGCAAGAACCTAACTTCCCCACCGATGGCCGAGGAGTACCACGAGACAGGAGATCAGTGCATACGGTGGGCAAGGAAGGGAAGTTTGCCATCGCGTTCCTGGACAACCAGATGCCGGTTATGTCTGGCGTGGAGACTGTGAGGAAGTTGAGGATGCTGGGTAGAGATGATCTGATCGTGGGTGTAACCGGTAATGCGCTCTTGCCCGACCAAGAGGAGTACTTGGAAGCGGGGGCTGATCAGTATGTTCATCTTGCTGTAGGCGACCCTCTGAACAGTTCTGATGACTTCTCTTTCGCTAGTATCCTGACAAAACCTGTCCGGGAAGAACATCTCCGAAGCATGCTCTCGATAGCTGATGAACGCAGAAAAAGACGGGCAAGAGATTCTTGTCAATCCCCACTCCAACTCCAACTTCCGTATTCGCCCGGAGAACCAGCCAGCTCAACACCATCTCCTGTCTAACGACCACCATTTTCTTCTAGCTTTCTCGCCTTTCCTCCACTGGCGTCGGGTATCCCGGGGCTCAGTACCCCTTTCATCATGGAAGTATAATTTGTACAAGCAGTTTTCTTGGTAGCTTACTCACCTTTTGCGACCACGCGATCCATCGACGCCTTCATTACCGCCGGCCGCACCATCTCCTCTGCCTCCCGACGCTACATCCCGTTCACGTGAACACCCATTGGACCGTTTTTATTTTCTTCACATATTCCTTGTGTATCAAGCTGATTGTTTAGTTGGGCTGTTGACTTACCCCTCCGTCCTTGTATTGTAGCTATAGATACTTATTTTATTCACGCGACCCTCTCCGGGTATTTGTACATTCATAGGATTTCACGTCTCCCAATGTCACCAAAACGTAGAGGTCCCGGATGGGACAATATTCACCCGAATGATGTCATCAGAACGGGCTCCCATCCTCTCCGATTTTCGTTTTGCATCTTCCCCGATCTGGAAATTTCGATCGTTGAGTGGGACGTCGATGGCGGCCATCTCATCTATCCGAGCTTCTGGTGACAGGATTGAGATTATTGACCAGCTCCTGCTTCCCCACACCCAAGCATGGGTCGAGGTTGATACCATTGAGAAGGCTTATGAAGCCATAAAAACAATGAAGGTGGGTTATACAGCTTGGTATTGGAGGTCGGCTTAGCTCACTACTTCCGTTGGGCCTACTTAGATTCGAGGGGCACCGGCCATCGGTTCCCTGGCTAGCTTGTCAGTGGCATCGTATGTCTCAGCTTCTCTCACCCAAGATCCGCGGCCGGATTTCCTGGCTTCTCCGCTCGAGTTGAGCAACCACATCAAGCCTCTCCTCGACCATCTCTTCCTCGCCCGACCTACTGCGGTTAACTTGGGCGCTGCCCTCGATCAGATCAGAAAAGTCCTGGATGCAGGTGTTGAATCCAACTCCCCCGTAGAGCAGGTCGCCCAGGACGTGATCAAAACGGGGAGGGCAGTACATGAGATCGACGTCGGGCAGAATAAGGCTATGGGTAAATGGGGTGGAGACTGGATCGTGGAAGCTGTCAAGAAGAGCGGTGGGTCTGGAGAGGGGCTGAACCTAATGACGGTTTGTAATACGGGAGGTTTGGCCACATCCGTGAGTTCTTTCCATTGTCATTATGTGGATGGGAGGTATGGAGCGGTCGGTACTGACCGTGTCCCATTCCGCGCAGGGCTACGGAACCGCACTTGGGGTCATAACCTACTTGTTTGAGACTCAAAAGTTGAACAAAGCGTATTTCACCCAGTCGACGCCGTACCACCAAGGCTCTCGGTTTGTCCCCGGTTCTCTCCGCAAGTCGACAGTAATTGAAGGGATCAGAACAGGCTCACTGCCTTAGAGCTTATAACGCTCGATATCCCTTCCGTCATGGTCTGTGACAGTATGGTCGGGTCATTATTCCAACATCATAAGATCGACGCCATTGGTATGGAACCAGGCACTGATGGTGGCATTATCTGACGCCATTTTCCCAGTCGTTGGTGCAGATAGGATCGCCAGGAACGGCGACACCGCCAACAAGGTACGGGAAATATTGCGAAATCTTTTGTAAACGGCTCACCAGATCTCCGGATAGATTGGCACGTATAACGCGGCTGTCCTTGCTGCTAGACATAAAATTCCGTTCTTGGTCGTCGCGCCTACCAGCACGATTGACTCGAGTACGGCGGATGGGTCTGGGTGCGTTCCAGCTCCACCGCGAGAGGTGGATCTTGTGCTAAATGTTCATTACTTTCGAATCCCCAGAATCCCCATCGAACACCGACCGCCCATTGAGGCCCGTTTGGTGCGGGGCGCGCTCTATCCTCCTGCGCCGGACGCAGATGGAAAGTATCCACAGGCGACGGTCATGGTTACGCCTTTGGAAATGAAACCAGAGGGGGTTTACAACCCCAGTTTCGATGTCACCCCCGCCGAACTCATTTCGGCGATCGTAACCGAAAAAGGCGTCGCTGTGAAGGAAAACGGAGCATTTGACCTGAAGACAGTGTTGTAGTTATCTCGAGACCAGTTCGCGAGTATCTGAGAAGTCTGTTGAAGTGTACTTAGTAGTCGTGCAATGGAAGACAAGTGATTGGTTCTTCGAGGTGCTTCGGTTAACGAGTGAATCGCTTCCCGAATCACCATCTCAGGGCCGGTTTCGGACGGAGCGCGGGCGCCGTGACACACCGCGCCGCCCCAAGACAGGCGTCCCGCAGCTCAGCTCCTTCATTCGACCATGCAACCATTGGGGGACCAAGAGAGATACTCGTTCAATCGGGTACGGAACCGTGCCTTGAGAGACCTCGCCAAGCTGATCCTCGTGCCGCCGTTGCTGCTGGGCGCATTGACGAGGACCACCCAGACTAGGTTAGGGTATTGGACTGTGCCGTGTCATGGGCTTGCGGTATTCTTGTGCGCGTATATGCGGACCTGGTACCATGACCATTTGCAAGGAAGGGATGCGAAGAGGATTGCGGGGGAGAAGACGATCGGGACAATCCCTCGGTAAGTTCAGGAACCTAAACATCCGTTATCTGGTCATACTTGGAGAAGTTCTACCCCTGACGCGATTCTCCCTTTGAACAATTCGCGATGTGCTCACAGGGTGAAGGGCAAGCTTCCTGGGAATATCGATATTATCGTTCGCCTGTTCGCCAACAACGACTCGGGTTATCTGTATGACTTGTTCTCGGAACTCTTCGACCAATGTCAGTCCACGACTATTAACCTTCGACTCTTCGGTGTCGACAAGGTGAGTGGCAGCCAGACCTACGAACTTTCTCGCGTTGATAATCGGTCTTCAGTATGTCTCTATCGATTCTGAGCATATCAAGTACGCCCTGGGACCTGGATTCCGCCACTTTTGGCTCGGGAGCATGAGGAGGGAGCTCTTGTGAGTTGACCCTCTCATCGTTTGCCGCGGACATTGAACGCCTCCACTCAGGGAGAACTTACTTGGGGACGGTATGTTGAATCGTGACGGTGACTTGTGGAAGACGGTAACTCTTTTTTCCTTCGTACTATGCCAAGACTGACGAAATTGAATGGACAGCAACGAGCAATCGCTCGCCCGTTCTTCTCTAACGACCGGGTGCGTGACTTGGCGCTCTTCGATAAACACGCGCAGCGTTGCATGTCCATCCTGTCGGACCTGGAACCAGGGCAAGCCATAGACATAGCGGATCTCACCTGGAGGTTCACCACCGACTCCGGTTCTGAGTTCCTCTTCGGTCAGACTTTGGATCTATTATCCTTCAGCGAAGCAGACGACGGGTTCAGTTCGTTTATCAACGCGTTCGCCAAGATCCAAGATATCGCGTTCAAGAGGAACTCGTTCGGGACCTTTTGGCCATTGACCGAGTTGTCCGGTGATTCCACCGAACCCCTTGGGAACATCATCAAACAATTCGTGGATCCAATCGTTCAACGCGCGGTGGAACACAAGAGGAATATGATGGACAAGGGTCAACAGGCCGAAGCTGATCAATGCACTTTCCTAGAGTATCTTGCGTGGAGGACTGACGGTGAGCACGTTTGCGAACCCACACGGGAGGGTTTGTGATTGATTTCATTGCGCAGATGTGGGGCTCATCCGTGACCAGTTAATCAACATTCTAATTGCGGCCAGGGACACTGTGAGTCAATTGCTACCCATTGAGGTGTACAGTTCCTAAATGAAACCCCAGACTGCTGCATTAATCGCATTTACCATCTATATGTTCACGCAACATCCAGAGATCGCTGTCAAGGCCAGGGCCGAAGTTTTAGAGCACATCGGACCCAACGGTACCCCGGGCTATCAAGAACTCAAGAAGCTCAAGTATCGTAAGATATTTTCGCTGTTGTTCTCCTTGCCCATCTCACGGTGGTTCAAGTACAGGCGGTGTTAAATGAGACCCTCCGCGTATTCACGCCTCTGCATGCAAGTATACGGGAGTCCAAGCCAACGGGAATATTACTTCCCCCTTCCGATTCCACCTACTCACGGGGGCCGATGTACCTCCCGCCTTCCTCAACGTTTGCCTACCTTCCCTTCCTAATGCACAGAAACCCTGCACTGTGGGGCGAAGATGCCCATATGTACGACCCCGAACGATGGCTTGACCCAGAGAGATCGCAAAGGGTGACCACCAACCCTGCGATCTTCATCCCGTTCAATGCTGGTCCCCGATTAGTGAGCCAAGCGTGTCTCCTGATGGTATCCAACCCGTAATGCTGATTATCCTCTTTTCCTTGTAGTGTTTGGGACAGAACTATGCACTGAACGAGGCTTCGGTGTTCCTGGTTCGTTTGTTACAGCGGTTTGAACATTTCACGCTTGCGGAGGATAAGCAGCTCGCTCCGCCATGGAAGACGAAACCCCTGCCGACCGGGTCTTCCACATTTGGACCAGGATATCCAGGGACAAAGCGTAAGGAGGTCGAAAAAGTGTGGTTGGGAAATCACGTTGTCATGTTCTCCAAGGTCAGCCGGTTGCATGTTACCGAGGGATGGTCTTGGTATTCTGATCCTGCCTTCCACCGCACAGGGCGGAATCTGGGCACGGGTTCTCAAGGCTTCGGAGTAGTCCTTTCGACCGTGTTACCCTTTGTTGTGGTCGTCGTGCACCTGAGACCATTCACCTGTCGTGACATCTGTCGACGCCCATTTGAAATACACTTGATGTCACCTTATCCCCTTTCTCCTTGGCTCCCGTTCTGGGCGCTCTCACGTCGTGAGCTGTGGTTGAAGTCGAGGACGACCCTTGCTCTTTCCTGACGAAATACTAAGGACGGCGTATGGCTTCAGTCTTGCCATGAGTTGGATACTAGAACGGATCAACGATCTAAGAGAGCCGACAGAAGTTGATGTTATTTTCCGACACGCGTTTCTGTCGCTTGGCGGCATTGTCGTTCGTGCAACTTTCTCCAGCAGTTGCCTGCCGCTCGTTGCTCGTTTTCTGAAGGATCCTAACGGAAGACTTCCAGGAACATCTGTGCTGCAGTTTTTAGCTTGGAGGGAAAAAAAATCGAGTGGGTCGAAGAGGATTCGCGCCAATGCCACCCAAGAATTTTGACTTGACTTGAAGCCCCCTGAAGCTGATGGCTCGGCTACTCGGAGAGTCCCACTCTTCCCCCCTCCAAAAGGCGCTCTCTCTTTCTCCTCTTACCACCACATTCCTCCTACACTCCTTTTTTGCACACCGTCGTCATGAGGTTCCTCCCCACCTTCGTTATTCTCGCCGCTCTCTCCGTCTTCGCCGAGGCCGCATCCCTGCACGACCACGGCCATCGCCGCAACCACCACAGTCTCTCCCGCCGTGCGAACAACGACAACCGTCGATGCAAGCAACGTCCTGTTCGTACCCGCCTGTGGACCCCTATCTGTCCGTATTCTCACCGATGTAATAGCCTCAGGTCAACAACACCAGTGACAATGACAACAAGTACAATGAGAAGGACGATCAGCCGAAGAAAGATGAGCCTAAGAAGGATGAGCCAAAGAAGGATAGCAACTCCGGTTCCAACACGAGTGGTCTCACCAAGGTTCAGGATGACAGGTGTGGACCCAACGGTGCTACTCGTGAGTCCTTCTCTCCACCTCCCACAAAATTACGTTCAACGTTGGACCCTTCACAGAGAAGGTCACCCAAACTACCGGTCCCAATGGATCCCTTGATTGGTTGAACTGTGGTATTGAAGGCGATGGGTGGAACCCTCCCTTCGTCAAAGTCACCGATCTCATTACCGTGGACCTCGACGATGCCATCGCCCAGGGCGGCCCCTTCACCGCCTGCAAGCCACACCTTTGGGCCTTCAAGCAATTTGGAAACGAATTCGGGCGTAAGCTTTATTTCCAATTTGACGCCACAGCCAAGGAATTCACACCCAAATGTTGATCTCCAGTTCCTCCCATCCTCTTGGCTTCCATCGCTCTCCAGGAAAGTAGCTGCAGGCCTGAAACCATCGGTGGTGCCGGCGAACAGGGACTCATGCAGTTGACTAACGACAAGTGTGGTAAAGCTCCTGGTGGAAACTGCAGAGATGTTGTTCGTACTCTTTGTCCTCTTGCCACAGCGTCAAATTTGCCTAAATCTCATTGATGTTTCCAGGGTTACAACGTTAGGACCGGTGCCAAGTACTTCTCTGATAGGCTCAGTGCCAACGGTGGTAACTTCTACTTGACTCTTGGTGGATACAACGGCTGGGAGAAGGGCATGAACGTCGTGAATATCTTTTTTTACTACCGGTTGCGCCTTCCCTGGTGCTGAGGACACTTTCTTTAGGCATACGCTACTCGCATGCGCTGGAGTATGTGCCGTGCCCAGAACAACATCGACTAGTAAGTGCTTCGTCGTTGGAGTCGAGCTCAAGGTCTCTTACAATTGTGCCCACAGTCTCTTCCAGACAGCCAACGGTTGGCTCTTGAACAAGGATGCCTACTCGATGCATCTCGGCAAGTACTTCAACCTCGACGTCTGTTAAACCAGTGGGTCCGAGGGAGGACCATGGTTCTCGGTTTTTGCTTAAAGTGTTCACGACCATATACCCGCGTGTTGATATCACCACTACGTTATCTCTGCCCTTCTACTTCCCTTTATTCCTACGATTCGTGGTGACACACACCGCAGCCACTCGTTAACAGAGTAATTAGAACTATTATTCGAATCGAATGCGGAGGTGGATTCCTACTATATTTTCCCTCAGCTCATCCGACGTGGTGACCGTTCGCAAGTCGACTGGGGGGTCTACCATTGTGTAGTCCTGAGTCACCTCGAGTTCGGACCTGAGGATATCATCAAGATGGAGGTGATCGAATGCAGTTGCAACCAATTGCAACGGTAGTTGGTCGACCATCCGTTGGTCCCCGCCCCCGTGTTTTTTGACTTCTCCCACTTATCGGTCTTCATATCTTCGAGGCTCATCCCGCGAGGTCTTGGGTCCGTCCATCCGCAATGAGTGACTCTGAGGCTTCCTCGGCCGGCGGAGATTCTACACCGCCTTCATCCATCCCCTCTCCAGAACTCTTCAAACTCACACTTGCGGAGCTCACAGAAGAGGCTAAGGAGAAAGCTGCTGAAATCAAGGCGGAAGCTAACAAGGCCTTTGTCGGTACGTTCTATCCAGCCACCAGGAATCTCTGCACCTGGCATTTCCGCTCCACAGCGCAACGACAGATGCTAATTTCCGATACCTTCGTTTTGCAGCTCACGAGTTTAAGAAGGCCGCAGATCTTTACACCCAAGCTCTGGACAAAAACCCGTTCGATGCTACATTGTGGTGTAATCGGGCGTATGCGAGAATCAAGCTGGAAGAGCACGGATATGCTCTGAATGATACCGGTATGTATTTTTCCTGGCGGAGCCCTGAATCGTTGTGGACCTCAACGTTGGCTGTGAATTTTATTTTTGCGATTAGCCAAGGCGATTTCTTTGGATCCAAAATATGTCAAGGTACGCATGCGCAATTTTGAGACTGCGATCTTGACGCTCATGCATCCGCGCACGCTGCATTCCAGGCTTACTTCCGGTGCGCATCTTTCGTGACCTGTTTTCCTTCGGATTTAAGTGGATTAACTCTAACGCGTTGTCCGCGGTACATCCCACCAGGCGAGCGCAATGTCATCTTCAAATATTGAAACCCCAACTCGCCGTTGGGGACTTTAAAAAGGTCCTCGCGATTGAACCTCACAATAAAACTGTCAAACAGCAGCTGGAGGCAACCCAGAAACTTGTACGGAAAATCGAATTCGAGAAGGTTGGTCAACTCCAGGATCTTGTGACTCCGTGATTATCTGATTACGCCAAGGCGATCGAGCGTGAAGAGGAAATGAGCGCCGTGCTCAGGTGTTTAGAAATAATCGCGGATGGTTAGTCCAAACCTCACCTTCCTCTCCTCCGTGCCTTCTGAGGACGTTATATAGGTGGATGTGAGCTCGACAAGACGTACAACGGTCCACAGCTTCCGAAGGACGCTACAACCGGAAAATACACCATCACTCTTGAGTATATACGAGAAATGATGAAATCGTTCAAGGACGGCAAGGCCCTCCCGAAGCGGTATGTGTGGGAGATCGCCCTTGGGGCCTACTCTGTCTTCGAGAAAGAGCCGAGTCTTGTGGACCTGACACTGGAGAGCGGGAAGAGCGTAGATGTGATCGGAGACGTCCATGGTGTGTTTAATGATCTTGATCTTCGCCTTGGTATTCGAAACCTACGGTTGTTTTCTTAGGGCAATACTTCGACGTCCTCAAACTGTTCCAGTTGACTGGGGAACCGACGGAGGCTCACGCTCTGTTGATGAACGGTGACCTCGTTGATCGAGGGTCCTGGTCAATGGAGGTTATCCTGACCGCCTTTGCATTCAAATGTACGTCCACCTCAGAAAGCATCATCCCACCTGGTTTGACACGATCAAAAGGGTTATACCCGACGGCGATGTATATCAATCGTGGAAACCACGAGACGAAGGATATGAACCGGACCTATGGCTTTGAAGGTGAAGCCAAACATAAGCACGGAGACCAGACCTACAAGGTAAGCACCACTTGCTCTCATAATCGGATCTCCCACTGATCGCTGGACCCTGACCCCAGCTGTTTGCCCACGTATTTACAGCAAGTAAGTGCAACCGGACTGCTTTCATGTGGCGCAGATAGCTCCCATAGTTTGGAAGTCTGGCGTTGACTGATCGCGTTCCTTAGTGCCATTAGCGACCTTGATCTCCGCCACGAAATCCCCTGTCCCATCACCGGGAGATAAGACTGTAATAATCGGACCTGACGGAACGAAACGATACTTCGTGGTCCACGGAGGCCTCTTCAGCAAAGACGGTGTGACGTTGGACGACATCAAGAAGATCGAGAGGATTGGCCAACAGCCTGGCCAGGAGGGACTAATGTGTACGACAATCCACCTGTTGATTGATGTGATCGGCGACTAACAAAGGCTTTGGACGATTTAGGTGAGGTGAGAGCGATGTTGTGGCCATTTAGTTGGATGAAGGGGAGCTGACGATTGTCTAGCTACTATGGACAGATCCCCAGGACGCTCCTGGGCGAGGACCAAGTCGACGGGTACGTGAATTCCTTCCCGGTCCTGCACTGGTCCTTCTCACGGCCCGTCACGCCTATTTTCCTTCCTTCCTCCCTCCTTGATGTTCTCTCGGACCGGACTCCTGACTGATTATCACCGTGCGCCTGCTCTACCACAGGGCGTCGGCATCTCGTTCGGACCTGATGTTACTAAACGATGGTGTACGGAGAACAAAGTGACGGCGATCATTCGCTCCCATGAGGTCCGGCAAGGTAGGCTCCTTCGGTATTACGCTCCTCAATTGAATCGTACTGACGCCTGCATCTTTCCTTCTTCCTACGTCCGCCCATCTTATCTCTTGTTTTCCGTTGTTGTCCGTTGTCCTGGGTGCACGGCAACATAGATGGGTATACCGTTGAACACGACGGGCTATGTATCACTGTAAGCGCAAGGGCTCTGACCCGCTCTGCCGATTGCTGAACGATGGTTTACTTCCGTGCCTGTTTGCCTTTATTGTAGGTTTTCTCCGCCCCGAACTACGTGGATCAGAGTGGCAACTTGGGCGCGTTCGTGAGTTTCTGTTCCTTGGTCCTCTCTTTGCCCTCTCACCGCCTTGCATATTCTGGCACATTATTTCCGGGGGTCATGCTGACATTTTCGTTTGGAGATCCGAATCAATGATGCAGGAACGATGGAATTCATCCAGTTCGATAAGCAGTGGCACCCTCCACTCAAGCCCATGCATTACGCGCAAGGTCTTCTGGCGAGCATGATGATGTGATGTGATCTCTATTGCATTACACGAGCGACAGTCCTCCCCATTACGCTTACGTCGAGACTTATGGCGGGGGTTGTGCGTATACGTGTACAGTGTCTGCGCAGTAGTTCACTGGTGCCGAGCGTGTAGTTTGGCGTCACATTTCCATGTTTTGCTGTCCGAGTTGTCGATGTATTGTAACCTGGGTGTAAATTACTTCAGTGGTGCGGGTACAGCGTGTCCTTGTATTTCAAACCTCCCTCGTGTTCTTAGGGAGGGGGCGTGATAAGTAGTGCCTGGAATCCTCTGTCGGATTTGCCGTTCGGCTCGATGGGTCAGAGTTATTGCGAGGGATGGAATACACCTCCCCACTTCCAACTGAACGGCAAGGTCAATATTCATGCATGGACCACGGCTATCAAACCTGATTTGCCGCACGCCTCGCTTGTGCCTTGTGCTGTTTGACTTGCTGGAGTTGGCCGAGGCAGACAGTACACTGACAGGGATCAGCCACAAACCCATCTGGCTGGCTTCCTTCAGTTCGGTCAATCAGCGGCCGGACGCTTGCATGCTTTGTTCGTTATCCTCTTATTCAACCCTCGTTTTGGATTTTGTTGTCGTTTGCGATTGCTTTTTGTTCCAAGAGCCGTTGGTTCTGCGCGTTTCATTGGCGGGGGTGCACTCACGTCGCGTATTTTCAGGGGGACTGATCCTTGTTAGCCGGACCCTCCATCTTTTCCCCCATTCCGCCTACCCATTTCATTGTTGCTCTCACCCTGTCAACCCCGGATTCCGACTGGGTGGCTCAATCACAGCCAATCGACCGGGAGGAGGTTTTGTTGCGGTCTTCGACAGGGCAATCTTGCTGTATTGTGCGTGGGCGTTCGTTAATCAAGAGTTGTATGCGTCGGAGTGATCTGTTTGATATCTGTTGCGAACAGAGAGAATACCGCACAGCTCGGCCGCTTCTCACTGGTTCGTCCTTTCTTGGCCGCACACGACGCTGTTTCTGATCGGCCATCTATGCGTGGCACAGATACTGGATCCCCCATCATCCCCGCCCACTCTGCGCCCCTTCAAAGCTGCGGGGAGATTCGACATTCGTTATTGAGAAATAGGATTTGAATGTCGTTCCCGGCGGTGCCAATGATAACGCGACGGGTACTCTCCCCGGCTCGAACGCGACCCTTCACCAATTCGCCGCTGGGGGCATTGCGGAAACGATTGAACGACCGAATGGGATCCGAATCGGCAAAACTAGAGCTGAAGTGGATGCGCGAAGAGGTGAGAGCGCGCAAGGCTGCGGCTGCTTCTGCGATCTCCTCGCCTTCTCACAAGAAGGACGAGCTGGGGTGGGAGCTTGGAGAGTTGAGGAAAATGGTTGAAAGACGCATGCAGGGTGAACCTCTGCAATACATTCTCGGTGGGTGCTGCTCGATTTTCCCGCCGGAATTTGTGTTCGAAACCTCGTTCAATTGGGTAGGCGTTGCCGGGGATTGGTTGTCTCTGAAATGAGACCCGCGCGGCCCTTCTTCGTGTCGACCTTTCACTCCAATCATCGTTTTCTGATTGTAAAGCCATACAACTAACCCAATACACGGTTCCAACCTGTCCAGGTAGCCAGCCGTTTGGTCCAATTGCGATCAAGACGCGCGCGCCGACCTTAATCCCGCGTCCGGAGACTGAGGACTGGACGATTCGCTTGGCATCTTTGCTGAGCGACAGATTTCCCATCAAGGACGGAGGAGAGAAAACGGTACTCCGGATGCTTGATTTATGCACCGGAACTGGGTGCATACCTATCCTTCTCAGCCACCTACGGAGGGAGGCTGGAGGGAACACCATTGCTTATGGGGTCGATATTTCCACCGACGCTGTGTCGTTGGCTCGGGAGAACGCGACCGATCAGTCGTTAGCTCCTTCGAACAGCCTGGATTGTATTGCGTCTCACGATGACGATACGGAAGCAAGTACAGAAGTGGTGGAAAGGGTTAAGCCCGGTGATTGGGCCAATCATGGCCGTGGGAGAGCGGATCCAAAGCCCACTAGTGCAGCGGGTGGTGGTCGTAAATCTGCGTTGGACGTGATGCATGCCGATATCATACAAGAAGACTTCGTGCAGAAGGTCCTCTCGCGGATGGAACCCCCTTTTGATGTGATTACGTCCAATCCGCCGTATATCCCATTGGACGAGTACGAGCGACTACCGGATTCCGTCAAAGAATGGGAGGACCGAAGGGCACTATTGGGAGATCCGCCCGTAGGCGGATTGGGCAATGGTTCAAAAGGCCGAGGGCTGATGTTCTATCATCGAATTGCCCAGATTGTGTCTGTCGACGGCGTTCTCGCCGCCAATGGCGTTGTTGCGCTGGAGGTCGGACACACGCAGGCTGAACAAGTTCGGGAGATACTTACGGAGACTGGGAGGGTGTCAGCAACGGAGGTGTGGGAAGACCCGTGGGGAGTTCCGCGGGTTGTGGTTGGGTCCGGGTAGTGGACCAGGAATATCGGACCGCTGTTCTGACGGTTGTCCGACGACGAAGGCGGAATTAGACGAGGGTATTTTTGTTGGCTAGATGGGGGGATTGGCGTTTTGAAATCAATGATAATTCAGCCTGGGGTCGGATGGACGGTCCTTGACGGTCGCTCTCACCTTTTATTGATCCTCTAAGAACTTTGATCATGCAGCAGCACCTGCTATCACCAGCCCTCCCTCCCCCTCCAGCAGACATCCTCCCGGCTCCCTCTTCTCAGGCCGTCGTCTCCTCTGTCTTCCCCGACTCAGCCATGACAACAACAATTACCACCACCGTCAAGCGCAAGCGCACCGACCTTCCCGACACCATGGCCACTGCTAAGCCAGTGCTAAAGAAGAAAAAGGCCAACAGGGCTTGCATACACTGTCAAAAGGCCCATCTGACATGCGATGACTGTTCGTGTTCCGCGTTTCAACCCTCTGCGCAAGTTTTTCGAGTGTGCTCACGGCATGGCTGGTTTTTTTTTTCTCGTTACACAGCCAGACCATGTCAACGTTGCATAAAGCGTGGTATGCCGACTGACTGCGTCGAAGGTCATCGAAAGAAGGCCAAATACCTCCTCGACGACGAGGAGCTCGGTCAGTATTCGCTTCCCCACATTTCGCGGACCGGTGATCTCATACTCGCACCAACCCCACACAGAAGCCCTCCAACAAAACGGGACTGGAAAGCACGGAAAAGGCGCAAACAACGCTCTCAAGAAGAAACAGACCCCTCAACTGGAGATGCAACAGCCTAGGATAGTCTCCCCAGAGCCAGTCCAAATGGCCCAGACTGCGCCAATCCCTACCTGTTCGCAGTCCCTTCCTCGTTCGTTCGAGTGCCCATGATCTGATACCTTGCTTTCGACGATCCAGCGGAATCATACGCAGCTCCAATCTCGCCCATGTTCCCATTCACGACCACCACATACACATCGCCCTTTGACCCCAGCTCCTCCTACTCAATGTCGCCTGGGTTTTCCTCCTTTGGCTCATCCTTTGGGTCGGAGGCTGCGAATTTAGAGTACTCTATTCTCTCAGCGATACTGGGAAGCACAAACAGCCCGTCTGAGAGCGACCGTGGCACCTCGACACCCCCTCCCTCAATGCCCACAACATCAATGACCGGCGAGCCGCCCTCTCCAAACTTCACCACCCCCGGATGGTCAGAGTACTCACGTGAGCAACCAGGTGCGTACCTTTTACCGACCGGCTCCTTTTGTCCTGCTGACCAATGAGTCACGACAAATTTTTCTCTGTGGGGAATTTCACTCCGGATTCCCGTGTTTCCGCCTTCCGCCCGGCATGCCCTGACGCTCAAACAGGCCTGACGCCTCCTACCAATCTCCTCCCATACTCGCTCGTGCAGTCCGCACGCTCCCCCGCCAACCATCACCTGCTGCGGTATGTCACCCCGTGTACAAGGACAACCCCTTCGACGTTCCAGAGCAGCTCAATCATCCATAACCCGGCTTCCAGATCCGTCCAGCCGGGCACAGCCACCGCATCACCCGTCCCATCATCTGCTTCTTTGCCTCATACATCATCGTCCGAAGACGAGCTCTCTACTGCCAATGGATCGTCATCGGGAGTTGCATCGCATCTGCAATGCCGAAACAAGGTCTATGATAACGTAACAAAGAGCTTCGACTATACGGAAGGATACCACTTTTTGATGAAATTCCTCGTATCAAGGTAAGCATTGGCATATCCCACGCATTGATCAGCCCCTCCGACCGTATGGTATTGATGCATCCCCATATTTTTTTAGGTTCGAGAAGAACGATATCTTGAGGATAGTGAGGGCCCTTGCCATTGTAAGGCCCTCGCTGATTGCTCTTCAAATGCCGTTATCGGAAGAAGATGAAGTCTTTGTTGAAAAATGCTTCCAACGTTCACTATTGGTGAGTGTGACTAGGGAAATCTGCTTCATGATTCATGACGTGGTCGTCTCGCTCTTTGCTACCTATGGTTAACAATGGTTTTTTTTCCGCGTTGTAGGAACTAGAGAAACTAATCTCCTTCAGCGGTACTCCAACCTGCGTGTGGAGACGAACGGGCGAAATTTGTCTCGTCGGTGACGAGTTCTGTTTGTTGACGGAGTGGTCAAGGGATGAGTTACTAGATCCCCATGGATCATCGACCTCCGACGACACTGCATCGTCCACCGATGAACATACTGCCATCGTTGGATGTCGAAAGAAATTTATTTATGAGGTCAGTTCACATTTTCGGAACCCTGGAAACTTGCCATTTCAGATCGATCTCTCCTTACGTCTGAGCGCGTACTTTATTTTCCCTATGCGTTCGGTATGCCCCGCGATACACCTTTCCCTTCTTTATTTGCTTCCGTTTTCCCACTCCATCGGTGCTGATCCCATTTTTTATACCCGCAGCTATTCGAGAACCAATCGGTGGTTGAATATTGGGAAAACTTTGCGTCGCACGCATTCGAGAGCACGACTCAGTCCGTTGTCTCACACTGCGTTCTACTGAAGCCGAATGGGGCTCCTGTGCCATGCACGTTCTGCTTCTCGATCAGACGGGACATTATGGATCTGCCTAGTATCATTATCGGTGAATATTTTTCAACTTGACGACTAAGTGTTCTTCTAGATTTCTCACCCATCTCGGTCCACTATAGGCCAATGGTTGCCGTTGTTGTAGCCGTAACCAACTGCAGAAACCTTCTGTAGCCCCCTCCCCACAGTTGACACCCTCCTGCCCCCTAACCTCGCCCGCTGCTCTCATCACTCAGCGCACCTAGACCCTTGCTCTCCCGCCACCATCCGCCCTTGCCCCTTGTAACATACATGGAACAACGGACCACCGAACGACGCAAACACATGCATATGTACAAAACCACGGAATCTCCTCCATTGGGCATAAACGGGGGGCCGACTCTCTGGATAGTTTCTTCATCTGTGGTTGTCGAAATGCCACCTACATTATTCGTATCTCGATCATCTTTCCTCCTGGCTTCTGAGATGTGTACATGGGGTCTTTGATCTAGGTTGTATTCTAGTCAACCACCGCTTGTACACGCGCTCCGCAACACCCGCAAGAACGTGTATTCTCACTCGTCCTCCCATTTTCATCGCCCATGCACATATCAGGTTACCGTCTATCTGACCCTATCTCTTCCCTTGTTACTCTCTCCGATCCTCTATCTCGTTTTGTCCTGTCTCGTTTTCTTCCTTGCGGTTCTAATTCGCTTTACTTTGCTATGCTGTTCGCACACCCTCTATCATTCTATCACACTCCGCACAAACCTGTGTCGTAAACCCAGCCTTGTTCCCTATTTATCGTCCGTCCGTCTTCCTTGTTTTGTTTTTTCCTTCTTGCCTTTGCTCATTGTCTCAGAAATTTTCTCCTTCCCCTCTTGGAGCCTTTCTGGTTATCCAGCTCACTTAATCTTGACGCCTCTTCGCAGGTTGTCGGTAAAAATGGAAAATTGAAACCCGGAAACACCTGAAGTTTACTGAATAGCCACTTCGCCGATGTCACCGTTCCAGGGCTGTCCTTCCCTTGGCGGCCTACCGATTAGTTCCCGTCAGGTTTTCTACTCGGAACGTCAGTCGCTCGCCTCAGGTAAGTGAGTCAAACACCGAGAAACACCCCGCTCAATGCGCTTCCCTAAGCAAAGGCGCCGTCATGTTTAGCTTAAGGTCCGACACGGATATTCATTTGAGACATCTCCGTAGGTTTCCTTTCCCGGGGCCGGCATCGACTCATACTGAGAAACCCTTCCACGTTGACGTTGGATTGACCCCGTCAACGAATACCAGTCATCAGAGCTTGCGGACACCTGACCCTCCCCTCTTCAGCTTTCGTTTCGGGGTCGTGGAGTGTTGATATTACCACGAAAGCTCCGGACGGACCCTTCGTTCCCTTGGAGTGGAAGATATGGTACTAAGCATCTTCCAACGTGCCGGAACTCTGGGTTCCAGTGTTCCGTAATCGTCGGATTTTCACCTGCGACAACGGCGTTGACCCTCGCAGTGCCGGAGTCGTGTTTTCATCCCAACTATCTCCACCCATTCACATGTGATGACTTAACAGGTTGGTTTTTACTTCCGGTACCGCGTCTTTACTTGCGGTAGGTTTCAAATTTCAGAGTCAGTGGAGAGCGGTAGAACCTTCATTCAAAGGTTGTTCTTTGCGGCGGTATCTGTAGAGGGAGGGCTGAATTGGGATCACCGTGGCTGAAATCGTTATTGTAGTGCGTTTACATGCGTTCAACTCGTGTGTTGTCCATATCATATGAATGACCCACGGTGAACTATGCTGGAGCCGAAGAACGTCAGAACACCGTTTGAGTTGGGGGCTACAAGTGGTCCGATCTCGACCGCCGGAGTTCAGCCTCAAGTTCGGAGGAAAGGGTATTCTACTCGTTTCCCAGGCTCATTATGGGAGGGAGCAAAGCTCACACGGGTGAACGTTTTTTGGTGTGATGAGTGGTCTCCTCGTTCCCAAGACGATCTAATCTGGTTTTCTCTCTACCCTTTTCCAACGCTCGTGCTCGTGTTTCGACCTGCGAGGTCCGGATTCCCCCTATAGCGCGGCCCTGGGCTCGGTCTCTTGGGGAACGAGTGTTCGTTTCCCTTGTGGTGTTCAGTCGTCGACGGGTCAACTGTGGGTCGACGATCAGCGATATTCCTACGGAGACACCCCAGCTCATGGTTTCCCACCTGACGCACGTGTGTCAGCGTACGTGTGCCTCCTTTCTTTCTTTCCAGAGACTGGTCCTGCACCGAGTGTACGCCTGGAGAGCATGGCGTTCTCCGAACGATCAAAAGTCCACCGCCTCACGTTGACCTGACCGAGCTCATGGGTGCCCTCGAAGACACGAGGACGTTTGAAGGAACGACATGGGAAACCAGTCCCAGGAGGTCCGTAACGTTGAAGGTGGGCGCCTGTCTCCTTCAGACTCGGGAGTTGCTGCTGTGCAACGGATTTATCGCCGTTGAGGGCTGTTTTGAGTTCAAATCTTGCTGTGGGCAGGGGGAGAGTCAGGACGAGAAGCCTCCACTGTCCGACGTCTATGAAACCAGAAAATTACTTTCCCGCACCCCTGCACTCCCCGGCCCACCCGTCTCGCGATCGAGTTTGCTGCAAACTTCTTTGACTTCCAGGAAAACACGAGATGACATTGAGGCACTTGGTCTCTACCATAGAAGCTACCCCTTGTCGGAGCTGGGGGGGAAGATTTTGTGACCACCATCGCGGAAGCTATATGCTTCCTTAGCCTTCACACCTTCACCCGTTGACCTGGAGCAAGCGCAACCCTGGTGCTTCATTCGATGTGCACTTCCTCCCAGTTTTCAATTCTGTGACGTTTCGAGCCACACTCTGGATTGATCAGAAACTACCCCCCGCTCCAGCCCGAGACCCATCCTACCTCATCAAGGTCAAACATAACAAATTCTCTCAATCGTACAGGCTCCACCATATTAAGTTCCGGCGTCAATCTTATCAGTGGCAGGGGGAGCAGGATTGCCTTGGAGAGGTCCACGCATGTGCCCCCGGAAATGGAAACCAACCTGGAAACGATATCGAAGGACCACTCTGGGATGGTGGTGTTGTGCCTAGGTTCCCGGAGTGTCTCGCCCGAGGTTTTACCTCTGCACAACCGCGAGCCACACCACGGCAGGCATAGTGTAAAGTCTCGGAAGGCATTGGGACAGCCGTTCTATTTCAGCGCCCTTACCGGACCCTACGGGTTGCCATGCCTGAGCGTACGCACCCTCGTGATCCATTCTCACACGGGGAGGTCCTTTAATCCGAAGAAATCCAATGAAAACACTGCTCTCAGTTGCAACGGAGCGGGAGGGTAACTGGCGCTCCGTCGGGGTTCCTCAGCGTGTTCATCCATCACCCTGACGAATGCGAGCAGGCTTTGCTGCGGGTGTCGAGGGATCGCATCACACGGTTTGGGTGGCGGCGTGTTGACGCCAGGCTTTCACAAACAGGGGGCCATCTAGGGGGACATCTGAGCTTTTACGAAACCTGCATGTCGGTGGCCTGCGGGACCCTTGAAAGACTGTACATGCGGGTGCATGGGGCCAGACGCGCTCTAAAGGGTTGAGTTCTGGACGCGAAAGGACAAGTACAACGGATATCCGTCAAGGAATAGGCTCACACCGCACATAATGGAATAATCCTGAAATATGCGTACGATACTAGTCTCAGGGGATACAAACACGAGCAAACGAAGACAAATTATAGGGCAACCGAATCACTTCACACTACCGCCTGGTCCTGGGACCTTCACAGCAACTCCGTTCTTCATATGGGGTGTTTACACACCACCGTCAACCTGGGCGTACTCGCTCTCAACGCCTGGCTCCATGACGCTCGCGTGACCGAGGATGATGATGGATGAGGCACCAACAAGCCAGAAGAACGTTCCTAGAGGTGATGCCCAAAGGAGGAGTGGGATCCCAATCACGAACAGACCGGTGTAGAGGGACGATTGGGTAACGGTGCGATCACCGAACTGGAGAGGGTCCGCGCCTGGTAGACAGGGTAGAGTCAGCGTTTGTGGCGGAGCGAAAGGGGTGAATAGTTTCGTGAAACGGGGGGGTGATGAAACGGGGGTAAAGGGGCGCAGCAGAACGCCAATCGCCAAAACACTTACCGTACTTGTTGATCAGAGAAAAGCCTCCGACAAGGAAGACAAGGGCACCCAACAACCACAAGTTGTTCAAACTGCATGAAAGGGAGATAACCGAGGGTCAGATCTGTGGAAGGCACAAGGGGTGGAGGTGTCAAACGCACATGGCATAAACGGCCAAGATCAGGATGATCAACAGGTAGTTTCCTGAACACCCGCGCCGACTGTCAGCCCCATAAGATTACATTAAGAACAACGCCGGTTTCACGTACCAGAAAAGTATCGGGTATTGTATGATATGCGCTACAATCGGGTACCACGGCGAGCCCATCAGTCAATGACATGAATTCGCTCCATCGGCCACAAGGGCGTATGAGCGAGACTCACGGAAACGGCGGTGGCAAAGTCAGCAGGTCTCGAAAGCCTGTTGAAATCGAAAAACTCCATCGGGGATCTGAACCCATTCAACCGGGTCTCCTGCACGAAACGAACGTCCGAAACACCAAATCGTCAGTCCAATCGCCGTTAAGGAAAAGAACAACGCGTCTCTCTACGATGCGTTCGGGTACGAATCGCACGGGCGAGAGGTGTTCGTTGGGTAGAAAGAAAAAAGGTGTGGGGAGGACGACTGACCTTGAAAGATTTGAGAAAATCTGCGACGCGTAAGGCGGCATCCATGGTATCAAACTGCTCGGATTGGTGTGGATGGATCGGATGAGGGGTTTACAGAAAGATCAGAGTAGATGGAAGACGGTTAGTCTCTCAAACGTGAGGTGGGAAGGTGAGAGAGAAGGGGGGTGTGTGAGCGTCGTGGGCCAGGAGGTTATATCGGAGAGATCGCCGGTTCAGCCACCCGCAGCCTATTCCGCAACCCCATCGGTCTAAAGCGAGACACCCACGCCCGCAGCAGCACTACCAGGCAAACAGGTGGGAGAGGCCACGTCGCAGTCTAAACGTTCTGGTTCAATTGACGTTGGGCGTCGCTCCGCAGCTTATTCTCAACCAAGATGATCCGCAGACCACCAACACTCATCCCCATGACGGAAGCTGATATCCAACAAGTTAAAGATTTCGTAGAGGCAAGGAAACAGGCGGTCGCAGCAGATTCGTCCACCTCCTCTACTACCGGTATGGTCGAAGGTGTAAGCGGCAATGTGAATTCGGATGCGCATAAGGACGGTGAAGGAAGGAACGCTGCTGCGGAGAGCGAGAAAGAACGAAAGGCAATGTCAAAGGAGGAAAGGTTGGGATTAAAGTAAACGTTCAGGGCCGCTGCCGATTGTATCCAAGACATGTACATAAGATGCAACGTTCGAGAGGTGACAGCGGAAAGTGGCTTCGAGTCCGATCTCAGTCAAAGCGTTGCACCCGTTACGGCCCGTCAACCGTTCAAAGTCGCGGCTTCGAATTTCATCCTCAGACCTGTTGGATGAGCCCAGTGAGACACCGGCCGAGAATCGTGGAAGAAGACCCATGGGGTAAATGCTCACTGTCGAGATCTCGCTTCTCACATGCATTCATCAGATCCGACCGCCCCATCCGACCACAGGCACTTTCCAAGGAATTCCAAAGCACGTCGGAAGTAACACCGCCCCGAGGGTCGCCCACTGCATCACTATCTTGCAGTGTCAACGCGTCCAGAATGTGTCGTCCGGCCTCTTCGTAACGCTGGACACCTCAAAGTAGGTCCGAAACGGCGTGGTCAGACAGGTTCGCAGTGCGAAATGGTCGGTCACATCAGCGGGCGGATGGAATCAAGAGTTAGAAGGGGTTGTGGGCCAAAAATAAACCACCGGCTCACATGAAGATTGATGCATGAGATGCCAAGGTTGAATCTGTAGAACACCGTAAGCCGGACTGACGTTAGTCGACGAGACGCAGCCAAAAATTCAAATATGTTGGACACCGAACGGGGCAATCGAGACGCCTTAGCCGGGGCACAGCAAGAGGAAGCCCGATCAATGTTAATCAAGATCAGGATCACGAATTGGCGCGGGTCCACCTCACCGGGGCACCCTGATGATAGAAAAAAAGCACAAGAAACAGAGCTCTCACCTCGCACGTATGTATACCGGGTTTAATTCCAACGCCCGATAGTAGTACTCCAGCGCTGATTCGGCGCGACCGCTATTTGCCAACGTGGCACCCACCCTGTTGTGCAACGCCCAGTCCTATTCGCAATACCCAAGGAACATTCAATAGTGCCCATGAGGATGGCGTGAACATCAGAAACGAGGAGGTGAACCATATGGGTCAGAAGCGGCCCGGCAGGGAGAGGCTCAGGGAGAGACTCACGTGTGGTCTCACAGCCAGCGCTGTAAGGAAGCAATCAGTGGCCTTGACGTACTCTTCGTTGGAATTGAGCAGCACAGCCAAAGCGATCTGAACGTCTGCGTCAATTCCTTGCTCCTCTTCGTTCCCGCTCGCATTCCTGACGATCTCAATCAAGCACGCTATCAGCCCCTCATACATGCTCTTTTGGCTCCTCTCGGATCCTGGCTCGAAAACTTCGTCCTTGAAGCCTCCACTCATTGCCAAAGTGGTCTGGGGAAACTTGGAATGCCTCTTCACCCACTCCCGTATCGCCCCATATGCTTGAGCTCGGTTTGATTCGTTTGTGTGCGAAACCCCCAGAGCCAACCAAGGCGGGACATACTCCGGATCGAGTTCTACCGCTCTGCGGAGCGCCTCGATGGCCTTCTGTTCTCGTTCACTGTCCTGCTGTTTCACACCCAAGGCAAACCACGCCTGGACGTTCTTGGGATCTCGCTGTACAGAGGCTTCGAGCTCCAAAGTATTCATCTGCAACAGCGCCGAAAGTCAGCTTCTTTGATGTCCGTAATTAGGGTGACTCGACGCTGCCGGTGACCCGCATGCCAGAGACACTCACCTGATCAAACGAAGAGTGCACGTCGTGCGCTCTCGTGCTAGATCCGAGGAGATATGGATTTTCCGAAGCAAACTGGTAGTTGGACATCTTCCTCACACCGACCGCGTTAGCCTCCCAGGCATCCCATTCATCCTGGAGCATATCCCACTCGTATCGCTGTGAACCCTCGTCCCATAGCCCGTCGGGAGCTGGCCTGCTCGCTAACTGCTGATAAGCGATGTAATCTTCGTTCTCCTGCTTGAAGTACTCGTACACCTCGTCGTAGGAATCCTCGGTGACGTCAGAAGTAATCGTGGTGTCCAACATCTGGCCTTGTGAGTGGGATAATAACGGAAGCTGTCCGCCGGAAGTCACTCCGACGTTGGCGGAGCCGGGGTAAATCTGAGTTGTCTGACCAAAGGTGCTGATGGTGTCGGCTCGTTCCTTCCCTTTCCCTTTAAAATCTGTACTTGAGGATGTGGTGTTCGCTGAGACAGAAGATGCCAAGACGATGTCGTTTCCTTCTACAACTGATGTCCTATCCGCGAGTGACCGCATGAGCCCCATGAACTGGCTATTTCGGAACTTGGGGTTCTGCTCCTCGCGAAGAGCTTCGACAAGTTGACCAGCAGTTCGAGCGAGCGCATCCCGTTCTGCCGGATCAACAACTCGATGCTGTTGTTGCTGCTCTTCGGGGATTTTGGTGGGGGCCGGCTGGACTTGCCCCAGCGGCTGAGATTCCTCCACCAAACCCGAAAGGAAGTTGTCCCATGCGCCTACAGGCCCGGCGGTTAGTGGTCATAGGTGATATCGGGCAGGGTCAGCGGGAATCTTACGATCGTTTTCTTGCTTAGTGGCGATGTTCGTACGCGATTGTTGTTCCTGCGCAGTGTTTGGGAACTGCATGGACATTCCCATAGAATGCGGGACGAAGGGAAAGTTTCCGTTCATTCCGACCGGCGAGAACACCCCAGCTGACAAGTGGGTCAGCTATAAGTAGAACCGGGACGTCACGATCACGAACCAGAGTTCTGCAGGTGCTGTTGTTGTACATTCTGCGCGCTGATAGAGGGGGGAACGGTCATCACTTGTTTGGATGAGGAACTCGGTTGAGTTTGTTGAAAATTCATGAAGTCGGATGCCCAAGCGGTACCGGACGAGTTAGATTGGGCTGGTCGGTGAAGCATCTCCGGAAATGAAACGGGAACCTGCTGACTGGCGGCTGGTAGCGCGCTCTTGAAGTTAGAAAAGTCAAATGAAGGCGAAGCAGTATGCAATTGCGGCACGGAACCCGAAGTCGAGAAGAAGCTAGCGGCCTCTTTGAGGTTCTCGCTTGAAACATGGTCGGCGTGTGTCCGGAAAGTCTAAAAGCGGGGCGATTCGTGGCCACTTAGTTTGCTCATACGCAGTACCAGGGACTTCTTACCTGCCTGGAAGAACCAGCACGATGTAGGCCCAAAAGATCCTGAATGAATGGGATGTTTAGCGGCAGTGTGGGATCAATACGGGAAAACGGTACATACCTGTTGCGCTCCGCGATCTCTATCGAAATTCTTGGCCAGACCCCTGAGAGGGTTGTTGGCAGAGGGCCCGCATTCCGCGCTGCCGCCAATGAGTAGTGGGAGAGACATCCGGGGTAGTCGTCCTGGTGGAGATGCAGAGAGGCGGGGACGGGTGATACGCCCAAACGCGGCGCCGGAACGGGTCAATCGGAGGGGATTTGCAAGCCAGGAACAAGATAACACGTGCTAGAACTCAGGGAATTCCCACGACTCGATTTGGGTCCAGACTGAGGGCGCCAGAGGGGACGCCTCACCTTACATCCATTATAGCGATGCCCATTATAACGGAGCCGGGGTATACATGACACGCTGACGACAGGGTCGGCCCATAATACAATACTTGACTACGATACTCGTATCGGAATATAAGAGGAGGAAAGGTGTTACAGGTCATACATGTACTTTGCCTCGCCCATCACGCCCAGAGCATGAAAATATAAGTGTGGGAGAATCGATGAGGATGGACCGCGTGGTGATAATGAAAGGCTGCATAGAGTAGGCGGTATTGAGATCGACGGAGGCGAGAATCATGGCAGGCATGCAGCAGGCTGGGGAAGATATATAGGTGTCCAGCGAACCACGGGCTAGAAGCGAGGAGAAAGCCCCCTCGGATCCAGGGTGGCTCTGGGTCAACACAGCATCCCCACCCACAGTTCATCGTGGTGATAAACTAGGGGTGCTTGCTGATCCCGGTGATCGCCCTTGCCAATCATAGGCGTCAACCTCAGGGCTAGCACTCAAGCGATTCGCGGCGACGACCGCTTCCTGGGTCTGCCGGCACTCCACACCACCTTCCGACCGAACTGGAGACGGGAAGGGGAGAAAAGAACGCAAGGGTTTGGATCAGCGTCTCGAGCCGGAGATTAGAAATCCACAAACTTACGATGTCGCTGGAAATTGTGCGGAAGCGACCAAGCACGGGAACGGATAAGGTAAGAGGCAAAAAAGGAGAGTGAGCGTCAATGGTGGAGAGATTGGCAGACAAGGAGAGATGCACAGCAATGGACCAAGTACTGACATTGAGCGCATCAAGCCTGCTAAAGGTCTTCCGACAACCATGGCAGACGTGTTGCTGTGCTTTTGAGTAATGCAAATTTTGATGACGTCTAAAGCGCACAGTGCGAAGAGGACGGGTATGAGTACCAGACTATCCGTTCCCTTCTCTCGGACGCCGAGGTGCCGGCGCGTGAGATTCGCACTCACTTGCAATCATGCTGCCGAGCAAATCCCTTACCGCACCCAGGCCACTCGCACACAAACGGCCGTTCTTCGGTGTGGGAGCGTAGATGGCCTGTGCGAGACAAACGCGTGCAATCTGATCAGGAAAGGACGTTGTGGACAATGGAGAGAATACCTCTGAGATTAAACCTGCGCGTGAACGTGCTACCGCAGCCTGGAACAGGGCACATGAAGTGCGCCTCGTTCCGCCTCCTGCTAGCAGAGGCGGCCTGGGTTGCGGATGTCGTGACTTGTTGCTTTTCTACCTGGAGGATTGGTGGCAGGCGGGGCATAGATGGGAGGGAAGCGAACTGGGCCGAGTTTGATGAGGCTTGGGAGTCGTGGATCTGACTGGGATGGGAATACAGGATTGGGGAGGACGTGAGCATCGTCTGGGACTGGGGCGGCGGCTGCTGGAGGGGTATCTGCATCTGGGGTAGTTGAGGCTTGGACGGCATAGAGTGGTGCTGGGCCTGGTGCTGCGGTGGCGGAGGGGGAAGGAGGGCGTGGGGATGGAGTGCGCGGTGAGGATGGGCGTCGAAAGGGAGGAACTGTGGTGAGGACATGGGTTGGACCGGCAGGGAGGATGAGGGAGGGCGGGAGAGATTGTAGGGAGTATAGGATATATATAACTTAAATACCGTATTTCAAACATTTTCGGGATGCCGTCGATTTTGTATTACACCTTGTCTGCCCTGATCGCTAAAGGACAATGCCATCGGACGTGCTGTGCTACCGAGCCGCCAACAACCGTCTCCTCCGTATGAGCTCGCCCTCCGTGATCGTCTTGAGTAATTGCTGTTGCTGCTGATGCGACGCTGATGAGTTCCCAGACAAAGCCGCCGGGGTCGAGGACGACGTCGCTGACGGACTGCCGATCCCCGAGTCTCCCCCGGCGTCCGATGGCATCGAGCCGCCAGTGTTCGCCTTGTGGCTGTGGCTCGACTGGGTCACCCCGGCTGCTTTGCTCCCCTCAAACACTTCTCCGATCCACACCCCGATATCAGAGATGACTGCCGTTGCCTCCTTCATCAGCCGTCCCATCTGCAGGTACCCGTGACTCCATTCCGGAAACAGCGCCATCTCCACCCAATCTTCCTCGTTCTCCGCGTTCATTCGTGTCCATTCCTCCGCTTCTCTCTCCGAACACTCCCCCCTTGCCATCTTTGTACCAAGTTCCCGTAAACGGGCCCTTTTCGACTCACGTATTCGCCCCGCAAAGATGATGGTGTCATCAACAAAGGGATCCTTCTCCCCGCATTGTAACAAAACCCTAGGAAATCGTGCTAGGATCTCGCTCGGAGTCATAATTGGCGATACTTGGTAATCGGTGCTGAAATCTGGATTCCTATTTGAAAGATACAAGATGGCCATAGCGCGCATCTGAACCATGAACCGTCAGAGAACCGAACTCCTAGCAGTGGCCGCTGGGGAAAATAAGAAAAAAAAACCTACCATGCTTGGGGGGATCACCCTGTCCTGGAAGTAGCCCGTCCGGCTCGTCATGGTCAATCTCCCATGCCCAACAGATGCCTCATGACTCTCATCCTGATGGCTGAACGGATCGCTGTTTCTGGTTTCCGAGAAGTGGATGTGTGCAACGGCGGGATTTTTGGAGGTTCCGACGTCGGTTCGTTCGCCTCTTCCTCCCTTTGTTGACAATTTCCCATCGTGACCCGTTGCTGTGGCGTTCGACTGAGCCTCGGGGAGGGTGTTCGATCGGGATAGAGCCCGTGCGACGCGGCCGGGCTTGGGTTCGGCCTTCAAGGGTGTAAGGCTCAAGGTTTGCTGAGCAATCACAACGCCATTATTCGAACCTTTGAGACTCGGGGTAGATCTTCTGAGCCTTAACCTCTGTGGGCCACTCGTACCCTCTGTGACAGGTGGGTTCTGGCCGTCCGAGCGGTCACCGACCGCAAAATCCTTGAGCGTGGCTACCCAACTGCGGTTCCTTTGCATGCCTCCGGTGATGGATAAACTCCGCCCTCGCCGGCTTTCGCGGCCGTCCGAGCCCATAGAAAGGGGATTGAAGCGCATGTAGTCCTCGTGCTCCGACACGCGCATATCGTCGATCCTACCGCCGCTAGATAGGTAGCCACTGGTATCTTCTGCGCGCAGTACCTTTAAGTGGTCCTCGCTCATCCAAGACGTGAAATTGAAATCAAGTGCCGGGTAGTTGAGCACCAAGGCGAGTGGAAGTTTGAGATTAAGGCCCTTGCTTTCCAGTATCTTGATGATCACGCAAGTCAGGATGTGTGCTCCACTTTATATTAACGAGCCGAAGTCAGCGTTGTTTTGTCGCGTTCCACGAAAAGAACAGGCGACACTCACGCTGAGTCACCGCTAGCAATGATCTCCAGGCTGTGCCCCGACATCCCAATCACGGCACCAGCCGTGTCCACAAGAACCTGATAAGTGTCAAAGACCTCATCCACCGCGTACGGATAGGGATCTATAATGTAATGAAATCGATCAGAAGTTCACCACACAATCAAGAATGGTCAAAATAACCACAACATGACATCCGCCACACATGGGATTCCCAACTTCCCGCTCGGCTCTCACGGAACCCAGAACGTTGACGTAAGGTACAGCAGGTTGTACTCACATTCCGGTGCTTTACCGTAGTCGAGAGATAATACCGGCCTCCCGGTTTTCTCAGCCCACGCGCAAAGCCGTTCTTCGTGATGATCGGGTGTCATAGACACGAATCCTCCACCGGGGATATCCAAGATTAATTCGGTGGATTCAGCTAGTTTAGACGCATGGGGAGCGAAGAATAGGTGGGCAGTTATGGGCCGAGTGTATGTGGAGGATGACGGACGGGGAATTTGGATGACGCGGCGAACGGACATTCTAGGCAGCCAGCTGAACAGTCGGATCTGCACCCCAGCGGGATGCCTTAGTTCGGCAGCGCAACAACGGCAAGAATACGATCACGACGTACGTATGGGTTAGTGGTTTTCTCCCACGTCGTGCGAAGAAACTCCACAGTCGGGGCTGCTCTGAACTTGCGAACCTGCCAAGACTTTAAATCATATTTCAATCGCGAGCCCGAAGCATCTCCAAACCTTCTCATCCGCCTCGTTAGCGTAAATGATGTAGTAGGCCGAGAACAAGATTGAGCACATGTCTCGTAACCACTTTGGCCGGATAGCCATTGCCGTCGCGAATCCGGCATCCAACCCCGTGGCGATCCACGTTGCTCGGTAGTAGGAGGGTGAATACTGGGCCAGTTGAAATTGGTTGCCATTCAGTACGGTATTATGATTAAGGAAATGACACCCACGAGAGCGGCCAGGGGTTCTGGGGCTGACTCGTTGCACAGCCACCGGATAGAAGTGAAGGAGAGTGCGGGTGAACGTGAGGAAAGGACGGGATCCAGACGGCGCGCGTACCTCCAAGACCGAGGAGTTTGTCGAGATTCCGGGACGCATACATGGCCGTTAGAGTCCCAACGACGATCTGCCAAGGAGAGAACCGGGCTACATCCAGTGTGTCAGTTATTCATAGTTCCGGAGTCAAAACGTTCATCCGCGGACCAAGTTCCCTATTCATCTTCCTCAGCCAAAACAGTCGGGGCGGTACCTCTCGACCATATAAGAGCCGCCATATCCAAAACACCAACACGAAGAAGACCTAGCAGTTTGGTGTAAGCCGAAGGGGCAGACGCTCAATTGGACACTGACCTGCGTCCGCTTCCAAGATGGACTCGGGCGGCCAAAGATATGATCAATCATTTAAGCAGACGACCTGGCCTCGAGCCACAGGAGAGAACTGAACGTTGCGTGGACGACGACGTACGTCGTGGGTAGTGGAGTGGAAGAAAGAATCCCCCTGCGTCTACTATGGTATCGTCCTCGGGAGCAGGTATTGCTCCCTGGCATGTGATTTCCTTTCTGGGTCTCTTGATCTCCCATTGCCATATCGGGGTTCTGCATTTTATCGGTTGCCACCGGAATCTTATCAGCTCATCACTCTAGCATCTTGAGAGCTTGAGAGCGAACCCACATCCCACTATGGCCATGGCATATGAGAAAGTCCCGCTTGAAGACTTCAAAACGGTGTTTGAGGCACAGATAGGTTCAAATTTGTATCCCACATCCAGGTCCCCAGAGTGACTGATACCAGAGGACAGAGTTGTCCAGCGTTGCCCTCGGTGGCAAGGTAACGTCCGTCTCCGACGACTTTTTCGCAGAAGCATACCATCTCCTCCTCGTCGAGGTAACATCTACCTTATCGTCTCGTATATACCCACTCTTGCCGACTCAATCGACCGGCCGGCGCAGCCAGCGCCGAGCTTGAAGGGACAGTTCGGCCCAAAAGGCGCGCTCTACAGCGGTTGGGAAAGCCGACGGCACAACCCTACCTATGACTGGTGAGACACCTTTTCCTACTAGAGCACGTGTTTCGGCAGAAAGAAGAACCCTACAGGTGTGTGATCAAGCTCGGTGTGTCTGGTAGCATCACTGGCTTCGACGTTGATACATCGCATTTCAATGGTGCGTCGGACGCATTGAAGCGAGCGGCAAATTTTACTGAAAGAAATGTAGGGAATGAGGCACCTGAAGTCTCCGTTGAGGCGCTGTTTGCCGCGGACGGCGAGGTTGATCCGCTCTCCGACGATAAGAGGGTACGGTCCCTTACCTGGATGAAACGTTGCACCTCCCTAACATGCATTTCAGTGGAGGGAGATACTCCCAAGGGTTCCCTTGGGTCCGAGCTCCAGACATCTCTTCTCAATCACTGCCTCATCGACAGTCAACTATGTGAAATTGAACATGTACCCCGACGGAGGTATTGTACGTGCGAGGCCCCACTTGTGAGAACCCCCATTTCCCTGACAATTTAGCGCTTCAGGCCCGGTTTCGAGTTTATGGGGCTGTGATCCCGGTGATCCCTTCGGATGTGCATGAAGAATTCGACCTTGCTCATGTGTTTTCCGGCGGGCGGGTCGTCTTCACATCTGATCAACACTTCGGCGTTGGATCAAACTTGATCCTCCCCGGGCGAGGTACGACGACCACCCCGTATACCATTCCAGGTTCTGTCGTTTATTTGCTGAAACACACAGGGAAGGACATGGGGGATGGATGGGAAACCAAGCGAAGTCGTCAGCCAGGCCACAAAGATTGGGCCATCATCAAACTGTAAGCCGGTTTCCCATAATTGAGCCACGGCTTTCTAATCCGCTCCCCGCATCCTGACGTATTGGCTTGCACACCCAACCGAATGGAAAATATTGGTAACAGTGGCGGGGATGGCGGATATTTGTCCCATGTCGAAATCGACACCGCCCACTTTAAAGGAAACTTCCCTGAATCCTGCGAACTTCATGCAATCGATTCACCAGATCTCATACCTCCTCATCAACAAGCAACCTCCGAGATCAGCGGGGGGTCACTATGGCAGGCTATCCTGCCCCGAACCAAGCTCGGACCTCACAGGAGGCACTTTTTCCAGTTACAAAGTGCCAACCACGCCAAATTCACTCACGTAATGTTAACAATCCATCCTGACGGTGGCGTTAAGCGCGTCAGGGTCACCGGGACCCAAAGCATCGGAACATCTCCCGAGAATAGGGTTGCGACTTTTAATGAGGAAGGAATGCCGGCAACCGGCAGTGCAGAGGGTGAGTCCACGAGTGCGGCAATGACGGGGTTCGTTTGGTGTATTAATACTATTACTCAGAAGATAAGAGTGCAGTGTTTGTTGGCGGGAAAGTAAAGCCATTGCATGCGCTTCCGCTTACCCCGGAAGCATTTGTTACTTTCGGCCAGGTTATCCAAGGATATAGCGACCTGAACGCTGTGCCGCGCGGCGTGCGTGTCACCGGTGCCAACCAAGGATCAGCGTACAAGTTTCACAAACTTTCGTTGCTGGAGTCCTCCTACCCAGTGGATGTTCAAGCGACTGCGGGGTTGAGCGTGTATAGGTGCCAGCCTATTGATGCTAAGCCCGGTGAACACTGGGATATCAAGGTCCTGGAGAGGCACCTTCATACGAACCAAGCATTCATTCCGATGGGCCCTGGTTCTGCGAACGAGGGAGACCAAGGGCTAAAAGAACCTGCTAGGGCTTATTTGGTCGTGGTTGCCCAGAATGGCAAGGACGATAAACCAGATCTGGAGACCATGAGAGCGTTCATTGCCACTTCCGCTCAAGGGATCGTGTACGGCACGGGCATCTGGCGTAAGTCTCGCCTAACACCCTTCAGGACTAACGAAGCTGAACTTGAAGATCAGATCACCCGATGGCGGTACTGGAGAAGGTTTGAGCTTGTTGACACCAGTTATGCGACTATTCTCACTCTCCCGCAGCCGTTGGACCTCACTTGCGTCGAGACGCAGATCGGTGATGGAGGAAAGCTAGACTGCGAGATCGTAGAGCTGGATACGACGGAACTAGTGTACAGAGTGAAATTACCAACACTCTAGAGGTTGGGAAAGAGGGGAAGCCTAGTGATACCATCGCGTAAAAGGGGCGTTGTCGTCGTGGGTGAATGGGGATGAAGGTAACGCTGTAGTATATATCTGGTTCGTCGTGGAGATCGGGGGAGATCTGGAATAAAGATACAGGAATCTGACAAGGGTCGTGAGAACGCTCTGCGAATGAGATCAGACATCGGCATTGACTCACCACAAAAATGCGACAATGGAAGGAAACCCAAATGCCTAGAAGGCTACCTGCTCTTTGTAGAGCTTGTCCTCTTCTCACCCTGCTTGGTTTGGCCCTGCTTGTTGATCTCCTCGTACACCCCCTTCGCCGTCTCCCACCAGTTCCCCGACTTCTGGTATACATCTCCAGCCGTGTCGATTACATTCTGGATGAACTTCTGTGCCTCCTCCGCGTCTTTCTGCCTCTGAGTTTTCTGCTCTCGCTTATACCGATCATGGGTGCTCCACGACTCCCAACTCTTTGGCCGACTCGAGCCACTCTTATTCTCCATGGCCACGGGAATGAGGCTCGCCAGGATCTGCGTTGGTACACCGGAGTTCACCCAACTCGCCAGGGAGAATAGGGCGCCGAGGATGACACCCCATTTCACGAACCAGAACGCGAACATTACGGTGCGGTAGAGGCTCGAAAGCGCGAGGTACACGCAGAGGATGGTGAGCAGAGCGGGAACTATGGTGCTTGGGGCGGATAGCGGGGATGTGACCGCGATGATGTTGAAGAGCGTGTTGAGTAGTTGGAGGGCGTAGGAGAAGGACGTTGTAATGAGGGAGTAGACTTGTGGTGGCACGACGGATTGGAGAAGCCCTAAGTAGGGCTCGACCATGTCAAGATACTGGTCCAATTGGTTCATGGTGGCAGAATATGAGGTGGCAGATTGCGAATCGAACGCTGCACGGCCACAGGTCGAAGTGGTCGCTGGTAAGTGAAGCAGAAAGAATTGGTCAGGCACAATATTCCCACGACCGGTCATCCAACGAGCCCCCTCCACGTATCAGCGACGTCGCGCCCACTCAAGGCTACTTCACGCAAAAAAAAACATAACCGAGGTGTAGGCACCTGTCGCGCTGGAACAATCGCCCGTATCGTGGTCTGACGTTGTGAGGTGATTAATTGGGAGTAAGACGTCACATCTGGGTCCAGGTTCGCCGCAGGTGTTACGTGTTACAGATATCCCAAATTCCAATGGCATGAGGTGTAAGGCCGGCAAGCGGCAAAGCCTGGGGCGGGTCCACTCTGCAAGCGTCACGAAAATGATGTTCTCGTAAAGTGGAAGAAGGTATTCGAGATGGTGGAAGTTGATGTATGCGTGTTCAACGTTCAACGTTCACTGGTCACCACCGGAAGGACTCCCAAAACGACCAAGTCGGCTGAACCTTCAAACCCAATGGACTCAACAATTGTAGTACCACACAACACACACATGGGATCTGCCCACTCGCTTGCGACGCTTACCCCTGACCGAGGGTGCGGGTTCATCCATTTCCGTCATGCTGTGTAATGCTTTTAGCGGATTTGGACAAATTCTCGGATCATTCGATTTTCGTCCCTTCATGGAAGTCTCAGGAACCATGTGTGGAGGCGGAGCATGGCCGGCTTGAGGAGACTGATGATCCATGCTGAACAAACCTGCCCAGTCCTCGGCGCAGAGTGGGGGAGGCGTGCACTCAAATCGTTCAATCTTTGTCTCTTTCTCAGAACTCGTGGACTCAGAACTCATGCAATGTCCGGCGGCTGTGGCTTGCGAAACCTATCTGCCGCATTTGATGGGACCCTGTGCCAGCGTCCCGGGACCGAGGCATCTCTATATCTTCCTTGGCGCGGATATAACCTTATGGGTATCGGTAGTCACCCAATGCTGGGGTTGCGGGGTGTCGCGCTGTTACGAATTTATCACCGCGAGCCAACAAGGAGGGAGGCACATGATCGTCATAATGCAGTGACCGAACCTTACATACAAACCTTGCCGCAAAATCGTGGTTTCGAGAAGCCACTGGGACCCTGCACGCAAACGTCCCGGGAAAAATACATACACGTATACAGGCAAACAACCCTCCAAGTGCTCCCCCTAACAACCGTCACAAAATTCACAGCTTCGATCTCACGCGCACCTCCAGCCCCCTTCCATGAGCCGCCCACCACTTATCCACCTCAGCATCCGCATCATATCCAAACAAAATACCAGACTTCGTCTTATCTGCCCACTGGTTCTGATTCCCGGCCGATTCGCGCCGCAGCGCCCCCGAGTCTCCAGAGAGTTCCAGCGCCATCGCCTTCCGCATGTTCTCATCTCGTGCTCTTTGTTCCGGTCCGTCCGGAAGGTGGAATATGTGTCGGTTGAGTTGTGAAGATCCTTGTACCTCCGCAGTGCGGCTCAGTCGGAGATCTTGGTATGCTTCGAGGAGAGGTTTCAATTGGGAAATGTGGGAGATTCGTGAGAGGAGATTTCCAAGCACGGCTCCGTCTTCAATCGCCATCGCTGCGCCTTGTGCTCTGTACGGCTAGGAACAAATGTGAACAATATCGTCTAAGAATAAATCCACGATAAATCTTACCAGCATCGGATGGCAAGCATCTCCTAAAAGAATCACGCGTCCAGAGTCGTGAATCCATTTACCCAGAGGTTTTCGATCCATCATGCGCCACTTGAGAGTCGATGTGACGAGTCCGAGCAATCTGCGGACTCTGCCCGGGAGCATTGAATCAAATTCGCCTGAAATGGGGGGAAATTTCTCACCTTGGCTCGAAATCGTTAAAATCCTGCCTCATCTTATCTGCGCTTCCCTCTGCAGTCCAAGATTCTACTGACCCGTCATCTGGGTGCAATAGAACGACATTGTACTCCTCCTTTTTCCTCTATATAAAAAGCTCATATGGTTACTATATTTGGGTCGGGACTTCGAAAGGAAAAATCTGACGCACGATGGGGTATGCCATGAGGTGTCTCCCTGGTCCCAGCCATCCAACCATCTGCGGGCGTTCAATGAATTCCCGTAACTCTGGATCTTGGGTCATCAGCGACGCGGGTATGGTCGCCCGATAAGCCGCGTCTCCCGTCGGCCGAGCAGGGATCGGTTTCCCTGACACGACCTGCTGAATATAGCTCTTCACCCCATCCGCTCCAACGATCAAATCCGCCCTCATGACCTCTCCGGACTTGAGGGTGATCGAAGGCGACACTGGACCCGGATCGCATCCAACGACGGTCGAACCCAGCAGGATAGTGACATGCGGGGCAACGAGATCGTAGAGGAGTTTGTGAAAGTCGGCGCGGTGGATGTGATAATACGGTGCGCCGTAGTCCTCCTCCATAACCCCCTCCCACTTCGTAAACCCGACGCGCTCGCCAGTGTCGTACCTCCTGAACACGATAGCTTCTGGTTTCACGGCGATCTCTTCCAAATGCTTTCCCAAGCCCCACCTCCGAAGCAGTCGACTCGAATTAGGGCTGACTTGGATGCCTGCGCCGATCTCCCCTATCACGCGAGAGGATTCGACAATGGTCACACGGTGACCGGCCTGCATGAGACAAAACGCAGCACCCAAGCCGCCCAGACCGCAACCAACCACGATGATATCGAGGACGAGGGGAGCCTTCCGAGATCCGTAAATACGCTGTGGTTTCATTGCGACATCGGAGGCGTCTACCCCTTTAGCTGCGGGGGCAGGAACTAAGGGACGGCCATTGTTCCGCCCGCGGTCGGTTGGTAGAGTTGGAGAGCTGGAGGGAGACATTGTGCAAGGCGAGGGAGTCCGGGGTAGCGGAATGGAACGCCATGACGGACTAGTTTATATAGTACGAAAATGGACGGGTGCCTAAACATATTCCCGTAAGCGAGAGAGTGGGCTCCAGCAGATCATGTTCCGACCGCCTGTCCCCATGACTGGTGGAATGGTGGGCGCCTAACATAGACACAGGACGATTGGAAACAACACATCAGGATCTCACCCTCCGGCACTCACCGAGCGGAGTTGAAGTTTTTGAGCCTGTCGTCGAAGATCTGGTTTCCGGATCTCATGTGGGGCTGCAGAGATCCAACTGCGAACTTTGTATAGACCGTTCTGGGAACAATCAGTGCAGCCTCGTCCAGCATTGAGCACCTGGATCCCCAGAGAGCCTGGCTTGAGACTGTGGGGCGTTTAATCCCAAAAAAGATACACGTAATTATAATCAACAAGGCCCCGCCAGGGTCTTCGATTATAATTGATCATCTCAGATTTTTTCCGACATATTTATCTTCTCAGCAAAATCTCCTATTCAATAGGTCGTCGCCATGGGGAAAGTAACGAGGGGGTAAATTCGGGCATACGGGTGATACAAACAAGCATTACGGTGAAGATCGATACTATAAATCCGGGTCACAACAGAGCGGGGGGGGGACGCTGTAAGCAAGCAGGAGAAACTTGAAGATGGACCTATTTCGGTTTCGAGGCATCCCTCGCGGCCTTTATCAACGGGGTCAATGTTCTCAGAGGCTCGGCGGCCTTGAAGAAGGCGTGCTGTGTATGGTTTCTCGTAAATACCTTGTAAAAGGTGGGAGACAACGCTGTTCGCACCTGAAGGAGTTCGCTGGCTGTTGGCCGCTTCTCAACGTCCACGCTCAACGTCAGCCCCAAGTATTCCTTGAATAAAGAAGACAGGTTCTCGGGATTTGCGATCGTGGGTGTTCCGTTGGTCGCAATAAGGTACAATGCCTTAAGGGGGTTCTGGTTGAGGTATGGTGGCTCTCCCTCGATCATCTCTGCGGTATACCGCGTCATTCGGCACCGCCACTGCAGCATGGATCGACGTACCGATTGACATGATGCCCAGACTCCATATGTCAACTTTTGGACCGTACTCTTTCCGAGTGACAACCTCCGGGGCCATCCAGTAGGGCGTACCGACCATCGTAGTTCTCTTCGCCCCTTCTGAAATCTGAGCACAGAACCCGAAATCCGCTACGAATAGGTCAGCATGATAAGTAACATTCCACCTGAACAACAAACGCACTAAGTTTGATGTCACCATGCAAGCTGAGCAACACGTTGTCGCTCTTGATGTCACGATGAATGACCCCATGGCGGTGCAGATGCTCGAGACCTTGGCACGTTTCTCTCGAAACAGCGGCGATTTGTCCCTCACTCATCAAGTTGGCGGTGACCACGTCCGTCAAACTTCCACCCTCCATGTATTCCATAACGACCCACAGCTCGTTCTTGTGCAAGAAAGAGTCGATATAGTTAACGATGTTGGGGTGTCTTGAAGCCTTCATTACGAGGATCTCGTTGATGATGAGGTCCTTTTTTGGCTGTTTGTTAAGGTCCATCTGCTTGATCGCAACAGCGTTATTGGTGCCAACTTGGTATGCAGTGAAGACACCTCCAGATGCGCTGTCCAGGAGGCGGATGATCAGCACAGATGGTCTTATTGGATGCATGAGACGTGCTCACCCTGCCCCAATCTTGACGAGACTGCGATACAACCGAGTAGGATCCGCATCAGTGCAGATCTGCTGAAGCCTCTTAACGATATCTATATCGTCTTCTTTATCCTTCTTCTCTCGTCTCCTTGGAGCGGCCCCAGGCGGGTTCAGACCCGTTCCGGGCTTGCTGTGTGCTTGATGGCTGGGTTGTTGGGGTTTGTGATGTGTCTTGAGATCCGCGGAAGAGTTGTTGGGAGAAGGTTTGGCATTAGCGTTGACTTTGGATTTCGCCGGCGTCGGTAATGTCTGTGGCTGCGACTGATGAACGGGCTGTTGTGTCGATGATTGTCGGTGGTGGGGGGTATGACGGTCAGGCGTGCCTCGAGCCTCCTTGGTAGTGTTCGATCGAGACATGGCGGGGCTGTTGGTCTTCGACTGCGTGCGCGCGGATACAGAACGATCGAGACCTGGTCGATTCGGCGGGGGGGCGGGGGCGTTGCGGGAAGGCGAGGGCGTAACTGGCGAGGTTATTGTTAGGTTTGTCTGTGACACCGACAATGGTTGTTGCGGTCGCTTTGGTGGGCCAGGCGCTGGTCGCTGTTGAATGTCAGTGTTAAACCCGGGAATAAATGAGGTAAAAAGACGAACTGGAGTATAGAAACTTTCATCCATGAGTGGTTTACTGGGTGGGGGGGCAGGAAGAATGGGAGGGCCGGCCTTGAGAGCACCACCCATCTTATCCCAGACATCCCCTCCACCTCCACCTTCTTGGTAGAACTTGACAATCTCCATGACAGCCTCTGGATTTTTCTCCTGCTCGGTACGCGATATACCACTATCCTGGAGTAGCTGTTGCCACTCCTTGGGGAGACCAGTGAATTCTCCAGTGGACGTATTGAACCCAACGTGCGTGAGGTGGACCGGATCGTAGGGTGTACTAATTTCCACCCGCTTGTTCGACCCCAGCAGGTCAGACACGAACCCAAGCATGCCTTTCTTCCCCTTGTTTACTGTTGCACTTCGGGCACGCATTGTACCGGTACCATTCGTAGTGAAGGAAGAAGGAAGTTGTGGAGTGGATGGGGAGTTTACGATTGGGTTCAAGACGGGGTGAAAGGACGGAGGGTCCTCCTCCTCGACCGGTGGAACGGAATCACCAGCCATATGCCCCGAAAGAAAGTCATGGGTGGATATTATCACCGGCGTAGAGATCCTGCGCTGGGAGAGATTCGACTGGGTGGGGAACATATCGCTCAGGTTCGTGGTGTTGGCACGAGAAGGCCGAGGTGGAGAGACAACGTTGGGAGAGAAACCATTGCTATGGGAAGGGGAGGGCTTGACCGGACTGAGATCAGTGTTATTCGGCACAGACGGGTCCGTGAGGTGGTTAGCTCGGATAGTGTTAGTCTGGACACTTGGTTTCCTGTTCCTTGGTGGTGGCTTCTGAAGCGAATTACGCGTCTTGTGAACCGGGGGGGTTGTGGTGGATGATAAGGGATCCTTTGGCTTGAACGACGAGGGCGCGGATTGCGGCGGGGGTGGGGCTTGCCTAGAGGGCGTAAAAGTCGGTGAGTTGTTGGATGCTGCATGAAGATTGGCTTGGTCGAGGAGAGCGCCATACTCCTGGATGGATTCTCTCGATGGCCGGTGATACTCGACAGTTATCCTCGAATGACGGGTCGAGGACGGCCGTTGCTTGACTGGGCTGGGGGTCGACATCGTCCAGGGTTGCGTGGCAGGGAAAGAACAAGGATGGTGGTGGACAGCGGCAAGTAACCACAACTGTGTGATCGGCCTGATCTTCCGTCCGAATTTGCCTCTTCCCTGAGGAATTTCTTTGTATTCTATGCTCTTGAGTTTCTATCGGTTGCCATCACTGCACCTGCGGACTCCATCCCGTCGCACAACGCCTGACTCACTCCAGATTTTATTCAAATTTTCAATCCCGAAAATCGGCGTAAGGATGTCACGTGCCCCGCTGCGACCGTTGTTCCTTTTACCATCCGGATGTTGCGAACCAGGGCTATTCTTCGTGCTCACTCACTCACGAGATCGTACGCTACCGCGTCACCACCGCATGCACTGGTGTTCCTCGAACACAGCCAGGGGGTCATCGACCCTGGCTCACTCTCGGCCCTGACAGCGGCGACACAGCTTGGCGGAAAGGTTACTGGTCTCGTCGTTGGAGATTCGGAACAAGTCAACTCCGCTCTCGAGAAGGCCAAAAAGCACGTGAGATTGCATGAATATCTCCGACAAGCTCACCCAACCTTACGCTCTCCAGGATCGATGGTCTCAACTCACTCATTCACTCTGCTTCCCCACGGTATAAACACCCGATCCCGGAGATAGTTTCTCCTCTCCTTGAAAGTCTCTTGAAGGACTCGCCCTTTACCCACGTCGTCTCTGCGCATTCCGCATTCGCCAAATCCCTGCTACCCCGTGTTGCTGCAAGAGTTGACTCCCCAGCCGTCTCTGATGTCACCTCCCTCGAACATGACACTTCGTCAAATTCAACAACCTTCACCCGCCCAATTTACGCCGGAAACGCCATCGCTACCGTCAAGGCCCCATCCTCGGTCAACATCAAGTTCTTCACCATCCGAACAACAGCCTTCAAGGCTGCTGGGGAAGGCAGCTCTGAAGCTGAAGTGAAGCAAGTGGACCCAATCGAAACCGATTCACCTACAGAACATGTCAAGACTGAGCTCGCCAAGTCTGATAGACCGGACCTCGGGTCCGCGTCTAGAGTTGTCTCCGGTGGACGTGCACTGAAGAACTCAGAGACTTTCCAGAAGACCTTGGATCCATTGGCAGACCTTCTCGGCGCTGCCGTAGGTGCCTCAAGGGCCGCCGTAGATGCCGGTTATGCGGACAACTCCCTGCAGGTTGGCCAGACCGGAAAGGTTGTCGCACCAGAGTTGTATATGGCCCTGGGCATCTCTGGGGCTATCCAACATTTGGCTGGTATGAAGGATTCCAAACTCATCGTTGCCGTCAACAAGGTCGGTGTATATGCGCGTCGTAAAGTTTATCCCTAACCGGAGTTGCCCACTTAGGACCCTGAGGCCCCGATCTTCCAGGTTGCGGACGTTGGCTTGGTTGCGGACTTGTTCGAAGCAGTACCGGAGATAGTTGAAAAGATGAGGAAGCAGTAGGATTTTACCATAGTTTCTCTGTCGTCCACACAACGCAACCCCGCATCCCATACGTTCCAGTCAAATTTTTTCAATGCTGGCTCTTTGAAAACCCCACAACGCATAATGTGCTGCGAGGCGCCATGCGTCCCCAAGCTCAATCCATTGTAAGATCCAGGCACGTTTCAATACAGCTGGACAATTTCTACCGTGTCTATTGCATCCCGCAGCCGCCCATTTGTTTCCTTCGTCGTCCAAGCGATCCCGGATCCGTCGACGTCGCTGTCACGAGCTTCCTCCGGCCCGGAAGTTACCGTAACGCGTCAGATCCGCTCGACGGCTGCTTGATCATCCCAACTCTACCCAACCACCGACCCCGCTCTCCTCGTCGAAACACACCACAATGTCCCTCCAAAGCCTGATGTCTGGCGCAGACTGCGCTGTGCAGTCGAACCCTTTGGCCCAGGTCATGAAGCACACGGAGGGAGATAGAAGTTTGCAACAAGACAGAATTGCTGGTCCTTCTTCGTCGCGGGTGTGTCGCAGGTGTTTCCTATGCTTTCCTTAGCAGACTCACCTTGGACGCTAGCTTCAATATCTCCCCGGGACGACCACAGTTCAGACCAGTGAGCGAGACATCCAACTCGCTCGCCAGTTCTTCGATGGGGCTTCCGCAGCTCAGAGGCCTGCTCTTGGGACGGCTAGGCTCATACCTCCTCCTCATGCACTCCAGGTGATGAGTCCTGGGCCTGCAAACCAATTTCTTGAGAAAAGCTGGACAGATCCTTCGTTGAGAACTGACTTCCGACCTCTTCAACATGTTCCACCCCACGGAGATGCCGATTGGGCCATGGAATTTAACAAGTCGGGGCAATTAACCCCGGGACCAGTCGTACACAGCAACCAAAACCTCACACCGCAGCAGGATTGTACGTGTCATCTACACCATGCTCGTCAATTGTCCCTAACGATCGATATTCACTTCCCGCAGTCAACCGGAATACATTTTCACCACAAGGATTGTATGGCATGTCCGGCGGAATGTACCAACCATACGGGGGGGTGAACATGCCCGGCGGTTCTCAACCTCAGATAATGGATAAGGGGAAGGGAAAGATGCGAACAGAAGATTTCGACGTTGCCTTTGACCAAGCTGCTGCGTTATATCAAACGGAATCCGCAAGGGTTGAAGAGGTTAGAGATATTACAGATACCCTTGCAAACACAACGCTGGAGGACACCAGCGCAACCAAACAGACAACGTCTACATCAGAAGATTTTAAAACGTAAATTCCACTTGATGTATGCGCTTCACCCATTTCATTAACCGTCGTCAGTGTGTGGGATCAACTCCAGAAATCGGACTTACCACCACCAGAGGAAGATATGGTTAAGTGGGAAGCCGAGTTTAACCAGATGATGAACGATCAGCGCAACATGGACTTTGACTACGACACCATGGGCATGGCGCCGTGGGAGGACCCGAGCTCCTCGTTCCAACCAGTCGCCTTTGATCACGATGGCATCCCACTGCTCGGAGATTACGAATTTGGTTCGTCACTTTTCTTCCTTTCTATTTGCGACGCATGGGTCTCAGATAGGAAATAGAAAGAAACAACCAATTCTTGGCCGGCACGTCTGGAAGAACGCTTTTGGAACGGGCCAAGGTCCTGCTGAACGGGAATGGCTCATTGTCGGAGGCTGCTTTGATACTAGAAGCGGCGATCCAAAAGGGGGAGTTGGGTGAAGGAGGGTACGAGGCGTGGATCCTTCTGGGCGAGGCCCGCAATATGGATGAACGTGAGGACATGGGTATCAGAGCTCTCACCGAGGGTGTACGTCGAGCGAGAGAGGCTGGGGCAAATGGTGTTGGCATGTTGGTAGGTCAAGTTTTCTGGAAATTGTAACCCCACGCTGATGAGGGGATCGCAGCCCCTCGCCATCTCATACACCAACGAAGGATACGAGCGGGCTTCACACACGACGCTCTTACGCTGGCTACAGGCCTCACACCCGGACGCAGAGGTTCCTCAAACTGCGTGGTCATCTCTGCAGGAGTCCTCCTGGTATTCTCACCAGCAGGTCACCCAAGCCTTCCTTGACTATGCGAGGGTGCAGCATTCCAAGGGCATCGTGGATGCCGATTTGCAAGCTGGACTCGGTGTACTCTTCTACACTTCGAATCTATTTGACCAGGCGAAGGACTGTTTTGAGGCAGCGCTGTCCGTGCGTCCGACGGACTATCAGTTGTGGAATAGGTTGGGGTCCTCACTTTCTAACGGGAGCAATCACGAAGAATCCCTTGGTGCCTACCGAGAAGCACTAAACCTGCGCCCTACTTATATCCGTGCAATATCGAACGTCGCTGTCGCCTGTTCGTTTGTCTCACCGTCATTTTCGGTCACGGCTGACTTCCGTCATCTAGGCCTGAATATTGGCGCACACAAAGAATCAGGAGAACACCTTCTGGGCGCATTATCGTTGCAAAGCGCCTCCGGTGACGGCAGCGAGTATCTGTGGTCGACGTTACGACGGGTGATGTTGGAAATGGTGGGTGCTCGTTTGACTGTATTGCGTCAGATCTCAACTGACGACATCTTGCAGAACCGACCCGATCTCGCTGAAATGACGCATTCTGGCGGGAAGAGGGACTTGGAGGTGTTCCGGAGCAATGGCTTCGACTTCTGAGAACCTATTCCACTGTTGTTACTTTGGTAGATGTAGAAGAATGTAGCCCGCACTTGCGTGTTCTCGGGCTTGGACAATCCGAGCAACTTGATTGGTTGTTCCTCTTGTGAGCGATCTAGTATTTTTCCCGGACCGCTCTCGTCCGAATAATGGCCGATAAGGATCCCCGTGGATGACCTGAACAGACCGATTCTCTTTCAAACACTCTCTCCCTTGAACCTTGCTATCTAGCTATGACGGACGTCGGGATGTAAGTCATCCGTTATCGCTCCCACTCCTGTCTCGTCTGGCGATCAGGTTGTGCGTGTTGATTTTGTTCCAAATACCGGCAGCTACAAAATTTCCAGAACAGCTTCCCCCGGAAGCAGACCCAAACTCAACAAATACTCTGGAGAACTTACTCAAAGCAAGGTAAGGATCGTATCTCTAGTCCCACCGCATCTTATCAATCATCGATCTCGGACGTTTCGTGTCAATATTAGCGCCATGGAGGTGCACAGGCGATGTGTAAGTTTCTCTTAGACGCTGCGCGTTTTACCTCATATGTGCTGACGATAGCCGCTGTGTAGTCCACGGCGCAGGTCTCAGCCCGGAGGACCTGGACAAGCCGCAGGTTCGGGATCGTTAATCAGAGCGCTTTCGCCACCCCTTGACAGTTCGGAATAGATTGGGATCGCCCCAGTTTGGTGGGAGGGCAACCCTTGCAACAACCACCTGGTGGGGACAGCAAGAATCTTCCTTGTTCAAGGCAGAACTGACGCGGTCCCGGTAGCTCGATCTAGCCAAGAAGGTGAAGGAGGGATGCCAGCAAGAGGACCTCGTTGGATTCATGTACAGCACCGTCGGAGTGAGGTACGTGAGATGTTTCTCTATCTGCCCGTGCGGTTCGCTAACTTGAACGGCAGTGATGGAATTACGATGGCTTCAAGCGGTACGTCCTAGCTTCTGCTCGCCCCGAGAAACCTCTCGAACTCATGCGCGATTTCTCAGGAATGCTGTTCTCGTATGTGGTACATTTGATCGGCTGTCCTCTTGGAATTCACCGTCGTATCCCAGCTTGCCGAGTCGTGATCTCATCGCCGATTCCATCGAACTGGTATGCTCCATCGCTATGTAAGCCGTCGGCATCTACTCACATCCATTCACAGTTATCCACAGTACGCCGCACTGCGTTTATATGAGGTTCCTGTTCATAACACCACTGCAGGCACAACATCACGATGGTTTAATTACCATCCCCGGTACGCAATCCATTCAGCCGTACATTGCGCCAAGTTCTGACTTGGGATGGGTTAGGTTGCGACAAGAACATGCCGGGATGTGCTATCGCCGCTTTCAGGATGAACAGACCGACTGTTATTATCTATGGTGGAACCATCCAGGCGGGTGTCAGACACGTCGACTGTCCAGCCCTCGGCTTCAAGAAAGGTGACCCGGTAAACATTGGAGAGGCTTTCGAATCGTTTGGTATGTTGTTGACCGGCCATCGTACTTTTGAACGGAATACTAAATTCGCCGGACGCAGGCGCGTACGCTACTGGAAAGATTTCCGATGAAGAACGGTTAGACGTCGTCCGTCATGCCTGCCCCGGGTCTGGTGCTTGCGGTGGTATGTTCACGTGCGTAGGTTTCTGTAGTGTGGCAATCGGTGCATTTCTGACGTCGACCCCGCAGGGCCAACACAATGGGAACTGCCCTCGAGGTTCTGGGTTTGGCTCTTCCATACTCTTCCGGAATTCCCGCCGTCTACCCTGGTTGGTCAATTCGCACTTTCCTGAGAAACCTGGTCTAAATGCCTTCCGTAGAAAAGGCTCAAGAGTGTTTCAAAGCTCCCAAGTACTTGAAAAACTTGATGGAACTTGACCTCAAGCCAAAGTGCGTTTGATTCGCGCTGACCCATTGTACATCTTAAACGATACATTCAGGGATATTGTTACTCGACAGTCCTTCCTCAATACTATTGCCGTCATTAACGTTATCGGGGGTTCTACCAACGCTGTGTGTGCCTTTTCCGCCTCTCACATTTGCGTTGGGCACTGATTAGCCCATAGGTTTTGCATCTTCTTGCGATGGCCAGGGCTGCGGAGGTCGAACTCACGATCGATGATTTCCAGACCGTCGCTGACAAGGCACCCTTCCTGGCAGACCTGAAGTACGTCATCGCCAGAAATGGACAACAGTCCCACTGAAAACTTGTATTCCAGACCTTCTGGGAAGTATGTAATGGAGGACTTGCACAAAGTTGGAGGCATCCCGGCCGTGATGAAGTACCTCCTAAACCACACCGACCTCATTGACGGCACTCAGTTGACGGTCACTGGAAAGTCCATTGCCGAGAACCTCGCTGATGTTCCTGAGCTCGACTTCACCACGCAGGACGTCGTCCGGCCCCTGTCGAATCCAATCAAAGCCACAGGTCACATCACTATCCTCAAGGGTAACTTGGCACCTGGATCCGCCGTTGCCAAGATTACCGGTAAGGAGGGTTTGAAGTTCGATGGCATCGCGAAGTGCTTCGATAAGTGAGTGAGGTTTTCTGCGATGAGATCCATTGCGGTTGATCGTGCTGCATAGCTTGGATGATTTCTACGCTGCCCTTGACCGAGGAGAGATCCAGGCGGGTCAGGCCATTATTTTCAGGTATCTTGGACCAAAGGGTGGACCTGGGATGCCGGAGGTATGTGAACTTGAAGGACAGCCATTACGGTCTCTGACACCGCTGCGGGTTGACAGATGCTGGGGCCGACTGGTGCTCTGATGGGTGCCGGTCTCGGCGGAAAGACAGCGTTGATCACTGACGGTCGTTTCTCTGGAGCTTCTCGAGGATTCATCATTGGTCATGTCGTCCCTGAGGCCCTGCTGGGAGGTCCGATCGCGTTGGTCCAGGACGGCGATAGGATCGTCATCGATACTGTAGAGAAGACTATTGACTGGATTATCGCTCCTGAGGAAGAAGCCAGGCGTCGAAAAGAATGGGAGGCTACCGGAAGGAACCAGATCAATGTCACAAGAGGTGTCCTCAAGCGCTATGCTCGGGATGTTCAGGTACGTCACCGGTCGACTTACGCCTACTGCGACTAATGAGCGCCCCAGCCCGCTAACGTTGGCGCTTACTGTGACTGAGGGGGAGCGGAAAATGAAGTCCGTAATGCTCAATGTACCCGATATGTGATTAAGCATGATATACATATTACTCCGGAGCAGCACTGCAGCCGTCGTACAACAGGGCCTGATCTAGAGGGGATGAACGTGCGTTATGTAGTTCGTTGGAAGTGGGATGTCACCCGAGATCACCGGGAATGGGCATTATAAATGGATGCATCGTAGGGGCTCTGTAATCCAGCGGCGGTCAATTCGGCGAAACTTGCGGAGCTCCCTGCAGACGTACTTACCATGATATCGTAGGGGATCACCTCTCTCGACCGGTTAGGGTTTTCCGGGTGAGGGGAGCGGGGGGGAGACGCGTCGGCGGATCCAACATAGGGTGACCTGATTCATCCGTACTCATATCCAGGGTGCTCGGGGCCACGGTTGTGATCATTGGTGTTGAGTTCGTGGTGGAGTTGGTTCGCAAGGATTCCCCCGGAGAAGGGACCGTCTCGCTTTCACGTTGATCGAGAGCGCGAAGGGGTGTCTGGGACGCAGGTGATTTCTCCAGTTGTCCTCGTTCTTCTAAATCACGTATGTGGTTCTCGTACGATTTTGGGGGGCCGACCAAGGCGGGGTCAGGTGGGATGATGAACGTGGTTGGGTTGGGTATGGGTATGAAGTCGATGATGTCCCTGTGGCTCTTGAACCCTGCTTCCCTGGCGCGCTGCCTCTGCCTCCTCCGTCTCATGAAAAAGAGGATGAACCCGATCGTCCAGGCGAGCAGGACGCAAGCTCCAGAGACAGCCCCGGCGATGATTGGCGTTTTGGCTCTTCCCCTAGATTACAATGGACGAGGGTAGACCCCACTAGCGTCAGGACAGTCGGGTGGTGCGGCGGGGTCAAGAACGAGAGACCCCGGGGCGGGTGGGTCGGACACACGTACCCATTGAGAGCAGCAACTTCCGAAGGGTTCTCGGCTCGAGCTTCATGTTGGATTGGTGGTGTGGCCATAACAGTGGTGGTTGAGGACGGTGGGGCTTCTACCTTACGTAAGATGCTGCGACCCGGAACAACGGAGCTCATCGAGCCGACATGAGGGCGGGCAACCCGCTGCTGGGTGGTACCGTCGATAGAACATGGAGTTCGAGGGTCAGTTACAACTCGTCTGAATCCTTTGACTTACAAGGAGGTGCTGATTTTATTTGGCGGTGAACAGGGAATGGGACTTTGATTGCAACAATATGCGGGACGGGCAGAACACGCACGAGGCGAACATTGAAGGTAGGATATCAATCCGGCTCTTCGTGTCCGAGACCGGAACCCCATCGGAAACTCGCGTCGACCCAGTCCCCTACCCGGACTTCCTGGATCCGATGCCCCAGCCGGTTGATTACCCAGTAGGAAGTCACCTGCGTCGGGGCCACCTCCGCCACCGTGTGAAGAAGACCAGAAGTTGAGCGAGGCGACTGGAGGTTTACCGTCTCCAGAGACAACGCTGCCACCTTTCAAAGAACTTCCCATTGCTGACGACCTCACTGACAGTCCATCTGAGAATTTCCCCCCACTGAAATCAATTTCACGTCGCGTCCCACTTTCAACGGTGCTCGGGACTGCGCGAAGAGCTCTCCGCCCAGCTTGCTCAAATGGCCACCCAGCTGAGGCGCAATGGAATTTAACTACGACTTGATGCAGGCGAAATGAACGAGGCTGCGAGATCACACTGGGAAGAACATATATATAGAGCAATTACTCTGTTCAGTATGTCCTCGTAGTTGCTTCGCACTTTGTCGTATTCTTTATTGTTCGATTTACCAGGTAGTACATTGTGGTATACACGATTTAAGTCTATGAATAATGCCTCTGGGCATATTATTGTTGAGATGAGATGATACCCTAGGCCGCAGGAACTAGGGTGGTGGAGCTAACCGTCTCCCCGATCCCGGGGGTGACGATGGCAGGTGCACCGGTGAGCTGTGAGAGGGTGGCGGCTGGGTAGTCTATGTAGCCGTGAGGGTCCTCCACGCTGTAGAAGGTGGAACGCTGGTAGTTGGTCAGCGGGACACCGTACTTGATGCGTAATGGCAAGTCAGGCTAGAATCAAAGGAAAATCAGGACTCGGCCCACCACAGATCAATAGAGGAAGAGAAACCCACGTTAGCAATGTAATGACGCCCAAAGGCAACCAAACCACCCTCGGTATTGACAGTCTCCGCGGCCATCTGAGGGGTATATCCGCCAGCGGCGATGAACACCTTCTCACCCCAAATCTTCCTCAGGAAGTCGTTGGAATCCACGTAATTGCTGTAGTTGTCATCGGTTCCAGCGACACGTGGTTCGGCAACGTGAAGGTAGGCGAGGTTGGGGAACCTCTCTTTGGCTTGAGAGACGAAGTAGGCGAAGGTGGGTTTGGGGTCCTTCATCTTCATTCCTTGCCATACATTCCATGGCGAGATGCGGAATCCTACTCGGTCCTCGCCGATGACGCTGGAGACAGCTTCGATGATTTCGAGAGGGAACCTAGAGCGGTTCTCAATCGATCCACCATATTCGTCTGTCCGTTGGTTCGAGACGTCCTGGAGGAACTGATCTGGGAGGTATCCGTTGGCGCCATGGATCTCGACGCCGTCGAATCCAGCTCCGTTGACCGCTTTGTCAGCGGCGTCGGCGTACCATTGGGCGTAGGTCTTGATTTCTGCCACTGTCAGAGGGCGAGGGATCGGGTCGGAAGGAGACATGGGGATGGCGGATGCGCCGACCAATTCGAAGCTGGGGTCTTGGGCCTTGAGTAGTTCAACGTCTGTGGTGCGGCCGAAAGCCCAGAGTTGAAGGTAGATGTATGACCCGTTGGCGTGAACTGCATCTACAACCTATGGGGCAGAGAGGTCAGATACGGGGTCTCTGGTGGGTGTAAATAAGATGTACCTTCTTCCAGGCCTGGACCTGAGCATCGGTGTAGATATATGGAGCATGGGAGAAAGTCCCAGCTGCTGGATGGATGGTGGTGGCCTCAGTTATCAAAAGCGATCCAGGAACCGAAGAACGCTGTGCGTAGTATTCTAAGCCCAGTTGGGTGTGGACGTGGTCCTCGGTAGCTCGGGAGCGGGTAAGAGGCGCAAGGACTATGCGGTGCGAGAGGGTCACTCGACCAACTTGAAGAGGAGTGAAGAGAGCAGAAGTCTCGGTAGAAGAAGACATGTTTCTAGAGTTGAGTAGTAGTCGGAGGAGTCGAGTGTTTTCAAGAGAAGTGAAGTTGGAAACTGGAGCTGGTTGGTTGAGTCCGACATCTCGAGCTCCCACTTCTTATATTCCCCATGTTCCAAAGATAGCTTGTGTCTGACACAGTGGATTAGCGAGGTGTGTTGCCCTTGCGATTATGGATCGTGATGGTAATGATGGTCTTTGGAAGAGGGTTAGCGATGCCTATCCGCCGATGACCGATGCATCAATATTCAATGATCGCTGATGATTCCCCGAATAGACTTCGTCCTCGGATAACGCCGAAAGCTGACACGCGATGTGTCAGACGATGAGGCTTACATATCAGAGGTGGAGGTGGGAAATCACCATCCCCAACAGATATCATTCGGCTGTATGGCGGGGATAGGGATCAGGATACCTCCCTCGAAGCGGTATGACGGGGGATGTTACCGGTGGGGACCCACCCACAGTAGCCACAAACGCAATCTCGGCGTCAGCGAGGACCATGCAATTGACTGGGTCCATCTGTTCATTGACATCTGGATTCTATATTCCATGATTCGCTCGCACAAAGGCCTCTGTTTTTCGCTTTTCCCTCTTGTAAAGAGTCCGTAACGACACCAACCACTTCTGAGGGCGATGTGACTAGGACCGAACTCGTGACATTCCTATGTATTACCACCAAATGTAGGATCTGTACATCGCATGCGATGGAACAATGTAATATCGGGTGATTAGTCAAACGTACACGCGTGCAAATCCAGAACAGCACGAAAGTCCATAACCGAGGCATCTTAGATACGCCGATACACACAGGGGGCTCGAATTAACACAACCAACTTGAACCACGAATGTGAGGCGATCGACTCGAGCCAGGTTCGAGCACTACATCCTCCTCACTCAGTAGGGCGGGATCTTGTGCGACCCTCCGAACGCCCGTGGTGCGAAGTGCATGGTTCGGCCCTCTGTGAACACTCCCCCGCTGAAATCGGGTTCATCAACAAGTTACTTACCTCATCAGTCGAGACTTCGAAAACATTCAATTTTCCGTGTGATAAGACCGGGCCCGAAGGTCAGCCCTGCGCGGACACACCTGGCAGACCGGTCCCCGATGGGCTCGGACACGACCTCTCCAGATTCACCACTGATGTAGTCGTGTTGGATGACGGAGTAGAGGGGGGCCTTGTCCACGGGACCCGGAATCACCAAAGAGCGCCCAGACGAACCATCAGGACACTTGGGCACAATATCGTAGAGCCTTTCCACCGGAATGACCTGGGTGTTAGTGTGTTGGATGATCTCGGGGATGGACCTCATAATAGGCAGGTTGGCTCCCATGCACATTATATCGGAATTGACTGGGAATATTCACCGGCGGGACGCTGACGACAATCCTGAGGGAGTAGCAACGAGTTGCTGCTTGTTAGAAGTCCGGTTCCAGTTTATTACGAACACCAACAATAACAATGGATGTGGCCATGGGGAACACACCGGCCTATTCTCTCAGAAAAATGCGTTAACACCACGGCGGGAGCGGATGCGGAAAATGACTCACGAAGATCAGGGCGGTATTCAAATCTTCATCATAATGTCACGGCCGTACTTATCAACCCGCGCTGAAACTTGTCGTAGAACTCGACGCGGGTGCTGCCGACCGCTCCGAGAGGTTTTGGAAGAGAGCTGTATACGATTCAAGTGTGGCACCCTCCAAACTGGAGACGGAAAACACGGTCACCAAAGGTTCAAAGGCGGAGGGGGAACAATTGAACACACGCTTTTGGACTGACGGTTGTTTCCTCTACAATGTGCTGCGAGAATTTGGGGAGAAAGCTGAAGGGAAGATGTGCCAGATAGACTACGGGGAACAACGAGGGGGGACTTGTTGGACCCGAGGATGTTTACCGCTCTTCACTGTTCCTCGGGCCAGGCGGTCTACCATGCAAGCGTGTTAACATCTGTCCTTTCAACAACCGGCACAAAACACACACCAACATTAGTGTCCGTCGGAGTTTGGCTCCCCGCGATGATACAAGGTCGGCACCTGTCCCTAGATTCCATTCCACGACTCGGCGATAGGTTTCTCCATACACAAGGACCGACCATCCGGGATGATTTCAGATGAAATGAGTGCGCGTCCACGGGACGCGGGGACCTGACGGAAACATAGGGGAAACAGTTGAGGCCCTGATGAGAGCGCCGATCCCGCCGTTCGGTGGGCGCTCGGATGATGTCCCTGCCAGCGGAGCCTCTCACCATCAGAGATAGATATTCTTCCGTCTCTGAAGACTCCGCGACCACATGGTGTGTGTCCTATTCTTGATGGTCCAAGGTGTTGCCTTCGTAACGTATGGGGCTCGTGTTCGCCGCCTTTCGTTGACCAAACTTGGATCCTCGATAGCTCAGTTCCGATCGTGCACGGATAACATGAGTCGGGCTCACGCCCCCCAGATCTAAGGCCAACCGCTGGAACCGTCTCTCCCGGTGGGTCAGAGTCTCATGCTTGGACCTCGCCTTCACTTGAACCCACCTGCCGCCTTGCCAACCAGGTACCGACCCTTGCCTCTCATTGTGTAACCTCTCTGACTTACTGTAGCTGCGCAGTACGATGTCCCGGCGTTGTCCTGGAACGGATCGAAGAACAGCTCGGACGACGCGAGACCCTCAACAGGTTTTCAATTCCCAGTAGTGGGAGATGTAACCGCTATCCAACCTCAACATCGTAACCACCCTGAGATGTTCGAGACTTCCGCACGTCGAGGCACGTTAATGCGATGGTTAGGGAGGGTTTATCGGCGGTTATATTTGGGTGACTGTATATGTTCCGTACTCCCCCAATTATGACGCATCGATTCCACCTCTCCCACTGCGTTAGCGACGATCGACAGATCCATTCAGGCGTGATGGCCGCTCAAAGGTGCCGAGTTCAGCATGATCACGCCTTGGACTAATCCATTCGCGTTCCACATGAGGCCACATTGATGCCATTATCGCTCAAAAGCCATCTATAAGACTGAGTTGGAACGATATCCCGTTCGCTAATTCGCCCCATGCTAGGCCATCTCTCGGCGTGGACGAACACAAGACTCTACGCATCACTTTGTACTGTCGCTTCTGTGATGTTGATCTGGAGATGGCGGCGTAGTAGGACCGGGCCACCATCTCTTGCTCCGATGCACAACTGAGGTGGCCTATTTGAAGGCACGGATGTGTTTTATTTGAAGTTATTGACTATTGACTTTGTCGTCCTGAACACTTGGAGGCTACTTCCGATTTATCCGAGAAGTGCTCCAACACCTATTCCGATAGAGTAATCTCCCAGGTAAAGCCTATACAGCCGTACTGATGCTTGAACTCCAGCCATTGATACCAGTGCTCAAGCTATAAGCCATTCCGATCGCTCTCAGTTCTGCATCGGTAACCAACTGCACTAAGCATGGATCAATACCCCTGAGCAATCCTGATCATGGAATACGGGGCCGATGGAGAAATGGCCGCTGGCTTCTCCACGAGTTCTTGAATATGAGGGCAATGACAAGGTTCGACGAGTACCAACACAAACACACATACCACCTCTCACATCTCGCCGAGTCCCCCAAAAATTTTCTCGACCACGCCAAACTGTAGGTTTCCCTAACTAGAACTTTGTGCCAAATCTCATCTGCTGCGCCCATTTCAAGTGCAACTTCAGCATTCATCATGGAGGTGATGCTACAATCTGAACATCACGACTAACGAAGATCGATTCATCCAAGCTGCAGCAGAATCGAGCGAGGTCACCAAAAGGGCTGTGGTTCCGGGCGCATTCATCGTCAACACCCTCCTGGTATGTGTGTACCTCGATACAGTGCTCATCCTTCAATCGCTCATGCTGTGAAGGGTGAGATCAACTTAATATAAGCTTCTCCCGGGGTGACAGTCTGAGAGGTGGTTGAACTGAACCGGTACAAATTCAGCTCCCAGGGAATCGCCCCCCCCCACTCCTTGCTCCTGTTTCCCTCCTTTCACCGACGCCGACACCCACTCCCATGTCGTCTCCCCCCGATTCAGCACCATCTGGTAAACTGCCAGCGGTCGCTGTCGCTCTGGCAGTGGTAGCGGTGACCAACCCAATCCCAATCACCGCCGTGTACCTCTTCTGTCGCTGGAGACTGACAGGGCGTGCCCGATCAGCGGTTGCTTCACTAAAAGGACTCGAAGAAACCCTCTGCCGGTTTTCCCGTACGAAGGAGATCAAACAAGATTCACTGAAGCATGATATAGGCGTACTTAGGGCTCAACGTGATATGTAAGTTTTACGCCTATCTCCCAAATCTCTACAAAGTGTTGACTTGCTTCGAAGGTGTCTTTCAGAATGGGAGACTTTACAACACGAATTCGAAACAACCTGGTTCCCATATCTACGATTCCAGAGAGTCCGCAACAATTATGCCCTCGCTCGTGCGCACACACGTGAACTGCACAATGAAGTGAATGTAAGTATTCAACATCCCAAGCTTGTAAAATGAGGTTGCTCAACATATTACGAAACACAGACTGTAAGGACCGATGAAATCCAATTGCTGCGTTCTTACGTCGCCAAGGTTAAGGCCAGGGCGGAAGGCGACACTCTGACAAAGGCGAAAGGCGACACTCTGCCAAAGGCGGAAGGCGACACTCTGCCAAAGGCGAAAGGTGATACTCTGCCGAAAATAGGAGACAACATTGTGTAGTGTCAGGGCCACTCTTCACCCTAAGCTCTATTGCGCCAAAGGTGGAGTCAACCGGAGAACAAATCAATCCGGAGACAAACCACAACCACAACAGCTTTTAGTGGTCGCTTCTTCCGGTAGGTGTTCC
>Ga0307513_10000300_pt1 | contig 71133 bp, 82 predicted proteins | sample 15_EM_MG_FD_202174 | JGI IMG/M metagenome (GOLD analysis project Ga0307513, IMG submission 202174) | Populus trichocarpa ectomycorrhiza microbial communities from riparian zone in the Pacific Northwest, United States - 15_EM | ecosystem: Host-associated > Plants > Roots > Unclassified | place...
ACACCGAGGGACCAGCACTGAAATTCAGTGGATACAAAATGGCGCTACGCTACAAGAGTTCTATGCTACAGAGCACAGCTAGAAAGGGACTGCGAGAAACGAGACCGCGTACCGAACGAAGAACAAGGCAAGAACGATGGCGATAACGACACTTCCCCAAACCTAGGTCCCCGGCATTGGCTGCGAGAACAATTGAGTGCCAGTGTAGACTCCGGGAGCCTGGTAGATTGACTTGGTCCCATATTCTTGTCCTGCAGGTAACATCTCAGACTTCTAGGGGCCATCGATTGCATCGGGACTTACTTGTCTGGTTGTTCGAGTAGCCGCCGTACCAACCTTGAGTTGCGGTCGGATCACTCATCGGAGGGGGTGGCGGATACGTGTATTGATCTAGACTGAGGGTGAGCCATCGACTACTTGCCGGACAAAAGGCGAGCGGGGTACCGGGGTAGAACTGACTTCCGTAGTCACAGGTCCTCGATGAGCCTTGCATGAAGGATTGGTGGTCTGTTGGCTGAGGGGTTCCAGGATTTGACCGAAAATAATCGCTGGTGTTCACCTGAAAAATAGAGAATCAGCAGCAGGTCGCGACGGACTGAAATTGAACAACGAACGAGAGGACTGTTGCTCCCTCCCCTTCCTCCCGCAGGCCATAAGGCATGGTGAGCATCGAGACTATTAGCATCATCCTGAACAACGAGTCAACGTCGGTAGGTTCGCGATCGGAGTTATTGAGTTACCGCGGATCCCTCCCGCTTTCCAGTTTTCTTAACACGAGACGCCATTCTTTTGGTGGCGGCTAGCTGCTTCTTTAAGGTGACGGTTGCCTGTGGTATCAGGGAAATTACTAGCGTCCAATGCTCAAGGTCTGGTGTTGGGGTACCTTCTTTGTGCGGTAGGAGGCACTGTTCTCAAGATATTGTCGGACGAGGTCAATTGCCGGCCACTGTTCATGATATTTGGCAAACTGAGGAAAGGCAAGTATTGCCTGTGAACGGTATGACTCCTGTGAGCCCGGGAGGGGTAAACGGAGGTGAAACGGGGCACCCACCTCGATTCTCAGCCGATTCATTCGGAGTTGTTGCTGGGATGTCAGGGACAAATCAGTGTCGAGATGTCTGTGGCACAAATGCCGGATGACATTCTGTGAGTGGCGTCAGCAAAAGGTTCGGCAAAAAGATGTCGAAACGGCTAAATGCACCTTCATTACTTTGTACACTCCCGGATCGATCCCCGCCGCCTTCTGGATGTTATAGTTGCGCCTGGCCTGCCCGTGGGGCTTTTTCGCAACGTCAGGGTGTTGCCTTAACATGGCTGTAGTCGAAGGATGGGCGAGATGATAGATTGTGGCGCAAGAATGTACTCACCCAAGACGTTTGTAACCGCTGTATCGTCGAGTTCGTTCTGAAGGTGAAACCTCTGATCCTCGGGGAGCTGGTCAGCGTATAGCTGCGTGGCTATGTCATGAAGTCTGGGGTAGTTAAAATAGCTAGACATGGAGGGGGATGCGGGAGTAATGAGACAAACGATCGCCACGGATTTATAGTCAGGCACGTGAGGTTTGGTTGTCCACTCCGATAAACAAAGTGTAAACGCGGACCAACATGTCGGCGTCCAAACACTATGCCCGGGCGTGGCAGATGTTGAATTGATGAGAAGCCCATCGGAAGTAACTGGAACAGAAGAATTCCAGTTCAGCATTGGGCGTGAATCCTCGTACCGTCGAGTGCTTCAGCACACCCGTCCTAGCGAGCTTCCCACGTGTTCTTTTCAAACACGTAGACGATGGAGGTAACCCGTGACAGCTCAATGGCACCTGAGGCAGGAAGATGGAGCTGTGCGCTTGCAAGGTCGAGTTATAGCGAGCGCCGAAGGTGTTGGGTGCGGAACAGGCCGTGAAGGGCACAAAGGCGCACTCGGGGTCCGGCTACTTGTACGATCCGCCGCAAAACACAGCAAGCACAGGTTTTGGTGGTGAAGAATGATAGCTCGCATTACGGTGGCGTTGGACAATAAAGTGATTTAGCAGTACTTTGTTGTCGGGCCTCCAGGTGTTAGCCTGCGGGGAACCCACTGGTTGGAGCGTGGGTAAAATGGAGAGGATGGGGTGACGTAAGCACCGACCGTCTGGACTCTCCGCCACAACGATGTCGACTGGTGTGTCAGGAAGTGGCAGCAATCAAGGCCAGCTGCGCGAGTTAGCCGCCCTCGCCAAACATGCCTTCGCCGTCACATCTTCTTTCTGTTATTCCTTTGTTGCAAGCGCCACACGATGGTCCTTCTCCCCTTTTATCCTCGCGTACCCGCCCATATCATATCTTGTCGCGCCCCTCCTCGTGTTCGTGGCGGTGGTCATCAACATCTTCGTCTTAGCGCCCCTCAGCACGGCGCGCTACCTTGCCAGCTCCTTCTATCCTGTTTACGTCTTCTGCGGCGTTGCTTGCATCACTGGGATCGTAGTTGGCATGGGTGGAAGAGGGATCTCCGCTCTCTTAACCAGGATGTTCACAACATCAGAACAAAAATGGAGCGCTCCGGCGGACATCCCGACAGCAAGGGGGATTGGGAGACGGAGCCGACGAAGAAGGCTAAGGATAAAAGAGGAGGACACGTAATCCTCAGATGTGCGATGTGAGGTGCCAGCTGTAACCCATGGCCACCGAAGACACGTATTCACTTCTTCGTTTGTGATGTAGCTCACGTAATCTATCAACGAGCTCCCCGCCGTTGCCATGTGTGATCATCACTCTTCCTCCCTCCAGGCGACCCAGACACCGGCCACCCATGTTTTCCCGCTACACAAACCTCAAACACCATGCCCCTTTTCTTTCTAGAAATGTTTAATTGGAATTTTACCACTCAATTTTGGATGACAATCGGCCTGTTGATTTATTGTGGCGGTCCGTTGGATTTTTTGGAGCCCTTCCGTGGCCGTCTCCTCTCCTCGGGGAGCCTCGTGTTTACGTCGGGGGGGACCGGTGTTCCTGGTCGCGGTACTCCTTGACAATTTGCCTCCGCTCGTGTGTGCACGGTCCTCTTGTCGGCAAGGTGAAACGCTGATTAGCATCAGTAAAATACGTTACGAGGGTTGGGGCTGTCACACAAGCAATTCCTATAACCACGGGTACCTTCCGCCCGGAGCTCCCCACAAACTGTTCAAGTTCAGATTTTAGCATCACTCTACTCTCTATCAATCCCCCCGTCGGCTCACAATGGATTCATGCCTGGCAATCACTCCCACGGTTGGGAGTGGAAAGTTGGCATACCAAAGCTCCCACGATACGGGCATCCGTCGGGTCGGCTGCAGTTGAGACATCACGGTCTTTAAGGTTCGAGCGTCGGCATCCCCTTTGATCACTGTCATATTAATCCCGCTTTGCAAGTCTAGACCGCGTTCGAGTTTGATCCCAGTTCTCTAGGAACATCTTCCACCTGAATCCAAATCCGTCGGCGCGACGGTCCCTGCACGGACTGCATTTTTGTCCTTCCATATTTGAAGCAGACTCAAAGGTAAATTAGAGATCCCCCTTAAACATTCCGGGCTAGTCCCATGTGAATGTTGGAGGGTTAAAAGTCGAATGACGGACCCTTCCTGCATGTTCGGGATGACTTCACTTACTTCACTTACGTTGCACCACGGCCCGTTCCAGGAAGACAATGATACCGTCCCCAAAAGCAGGCGAGCCTGTTTCATCGGAGTTCTTCCGGGGGTGGTGGAGTCCCGTTGTAGAAAATCCTGTCATCAAGGCACATTCACCGATCTCAACCAGCTCGGGCTTCTGTGTTCACAATGTCCACTAAATCTGGGTAGTTGAGTCTATGGTTGCTACGAGGAATTTTGGCGGTAGCCTCATGTGTCTTCTTCGCCTTCTCATGGTCCCTCGATGGACAGTGATCCCAGTCAACAGTAGACGTCTATCAGAGCCGCTGCTGACATCGGCATCCCATTCCCTTGGATATTCAATCTGCTGCAACCCTCATCAGCCGCTGGCAACTTCTCATGGCCGTACTTCGGTACTTGGGTGATGCTATGCCGTTCCGCTGGAGTTTCGTTATTATCCAGATCAAATCGTATGGGGCGAGAGAACTTATATCTTGGTGATCATTCTCGGAGAGTGGTCCGGAAACATTCCCTTCTCTTCTCTTTTTTCTCCGTTTTTCCCACTGAAATGTCCCCCACCCAACCCCGCATCGTCCCATGGACACCAGAGGAGGATGAGCGGCTGGCTTTGGCTGTCTCCTCTTGTAAGTTTCGAGTGGACTCTCTCCAGCTTTCTTCCTCACAGGAACCTACAGGTGGTTCGAAAATCTGCTGGAAAAGAGTTGCCACTTCAATGCCTGGTACATCCACCGGCCTTAACCGTGTCCATTCACTTATCCCTTCGTCTGCAGGCAGGAATAACAAATCGTGTCGAAAACGGTGGCTTCACTCTTTAGACCCCCAACTCCGGAAAGGTAAGAGCGAACGATCTCATGCCTCACGTACCCCTTCTTTATACTCCGTTTAGGTCGTTGGACCTCCGAGGAGGATGCTGCTCTCCTAGAGTCTGTCGCAAAGTATGGCAAGCGATGGTACGAGGTTGCCAGGGCACTCCCTGGGAGAACCGACGATCAGTGTGCGAAACGCTACAAGGAGGCTGTTGATCCATCCATCAGTGAGTGCGACTTTCCCCTCCATTATCGTATATTAACCCATAGTTCTTGCAGGGAGGGATCCATGGACAGCGGAAGAAGATGAACAGCTGTGGAGCGCGTTTGAAAAACACGGAAATAAATGGCATACTATTGCCAATACTCTCCAGGGGCGACCCGGTCGGTTTATCTTCTTGGCTCGTGGGGGAACTATGTCCATTGACCGGTTGTTTAGCCATCCACTGTCGGAACCGACTTCAGAGTCTCCAGCGAGCTCGGGCGGCAGCCGAAGATACAGCTAGCCCGTCCGCTAGTGGACCATCAAGTGGGTCGGAGAGTTTACTATCTCCTTCCCTCACAAGCATCTCCATCCCATCCCCGTCCTCGTCTTCTGGCCCCCTTACTCCATCGCCACTGAAAGCATATCTTCCGGGAGAGGGACCCATCCAGGAAAACTCCTCGACAGCCCCCACGATACCCGCCTATGATGGAGGGCCAGACTGTCGATTCAACCTCGAGGTCACTCCAGAAACTCACCAAAACGAAAACTTTCACATCTCCCCTCGGGAACTACAACACGGGTTCCCCATCACAATCTCCCCACCAACCGGTGACCCCGCCGGCTGCTGGCAAGAAGCAATCCCCTCGAGTGACCTGTGGAAAGGTTGCCCTCGAGGAAGTCCCATCATTGCAGAGAATACTCAATTCTATCAACCTCCGCAAGTATTGCCCATACAAATAGATCCTACTCCCCCGTTCAACGATTCCTCCCCACGCCCACCTATGCCATTCACCATGACCTGTCCTGTTCCCCACTGCTACTATCAGTGTCAAACCGTTGTGGAAATTTGGAGACACATCACATGGACTCATGTTCACCCTCAACCGGAGGATGGTATTGAAGGGATTGTAGAGAAGGTTGTCCTCGGGAACGTCTAGATATTTGTTTTGCTCACATTACCTCCACTCCCGGTTCATACGGGGTCTTATTTATGACCACACATTATACTTTTAGCATTTGGCCATCTTTTCGGTTTGTAGTGTAGACTTCGATTGCTTGTAGCATACCCCTGGGAATATTCTACTCGCTTCCCGATCTGGGAGATCGTTGCGACAACCATGTCTAACCTCTATCGTTCTGCGATCCATGCGCGATTATCAAAACTTCCCCCAATGCCACCTCCCGAGGACCTCGAGGGCGAGGATGAGGAAGAAGAGGAAGCTGATTCCTTGGGGTCCTTACCATCGATGCCTCCACCTCCAACCTCGTTTCCGAGACTAGGCTCTGGACCTACGTCCACAAAGCCATCGCAACTCGACGCATTTAAACCTATCTCCGCGTCGGGTTACTTTGATCAGGCACTAGAAATCAACGTCCCGTCGGTACAGCTGATTTTCAGAGTATACTATACACCACCGAAGGCGAGAGGTGGAACGGTCTTGGTTTGTCACCACGGTGCAGGGTACTCTGCACTGAGCTTCGCATGTTTTGCGGGGGAGGTTACGGGACTCAGCAACGGGGAGTGTGGCGTTTTTTCGTTTGACATGAGGAGACACGGTATGCAGGGTCTATTGTCTGATCATGACACCCTCCCAAGATGCCATAACGCGTTCACAGGAAAGACAGTCCCTACTCCCGAATGTCAAACACCTGATGTTGATGCGAACCTTGACATAACGGCATTGGTTAACGATTGCATGAGCCTCTTGACGACGGTATTCCCTGACCCCGCTGCAGGTCCATCGTTCTTGGTACGCTTGTCAGCCCGGTTTCGTTCGTGCGATCACATTGACACCCGACAAAGCTAGTTGGGCACAGCTTAGGTGGATCTATCTGCGTTCGAGCAGCTTCCTTACTTCTTGAACGGAAGTATCGAATCACCGGTGTCGCGGTTCTCGATGTCGTCGAAGGTGCGCCCGCCGAGGATCAACGCTCACTTAATCATTCACCGGGCAAGGTTCGTTCGTCGTGTTGATTGTCTATTGTTAGAGTTCACGCTCGATGCGTTGCCACACATGCACGCCCTCTTGCACACACGCCCTACCGGGTTCGGGAGTATCGAGGAGGGGATTGAATGGCAGTAAGCCTCTCACCTATCCCTTTTTTCTTGTTCAGGGGTAAATCTCATCCCGATCAGTGTAAAGACACACGCGATACGGAACGTCGCATCAGCACGGGTATCAATTCCGGCGATCTTGGTCCCGTCTGTTTCAGGGAACCCACCACCCTGGAGATGGCGAACTCCATTGGAAGACACTGCACCCTACTGGACAAGTACGACTATGCGGTAGCGACTCGGTACCGTTAACTGATTGCGGCCCGCACTGGATAGATTGGTTCACATCCCTGTCGTCATTATTCCTCTCGTGTAAAACGGCGCGCCTACTTGTGCTTGCCGGGACAGAACGGCTGGATCGAGAACTGATGATAGGACAAATGCAAGGAAAGTTTCAACTGGAAGTCATCTCCGGAGTGGGGCACATGCTACAGGAGGTTCGTTCTCTTTGACCTGTTGATCTTCAACCGTGGGAGAAACGCTGATTCATGCGAATTGACCTTTAGGATAATCCCACCAAGCTTGCGGAAGTCTTGGTGGAATTCTGGAGAAGGAACGAAAGGGTCCTTGTGGGCATCAAGAAGGTTGGAGAAACATAGGTCCATACAATAGCAATACCAATGCGTATATCGGGGCACTGTTTCTGTCTACATACTAGGAACAAAAAAGTTTCTGATCCGACACGAAACCGGAGGGGCCCTCAGTCCGTGTCTGTCGACGTTTTGCCGATAGGGAGTCCCGCAAACTTGTTCCTTAACCGTAGGTATTTTCCCCTTTGCGCTGCGCTAACACTAGGTCCAATCTTCTCCAGGGCTTGAACAAAGTCGTTGGTGTCAATGTAGACCGTGACATCGTCATCTGCGGCGCATTCGTTCAAGGCGCCAAGAGTCCGTTTCAGTGCACAGACTCCGGCCTCGCGAACAATCGCAGCTAGATCCGCTCCGCTGTAACCATCACACTTCTCCCTCACCAACAGATCCACCTCCTTGGCCACTGGTGAGTCTGGAGCCAACCGGACTTTCCGTATGACCGTTCTGATTATTTCTGCACGTTCATCCGCTGTCGGCAAGTCGACGTAGAGAAGCTTGTCCAACCTCCCTGGCCGGCACATTGCGGGATCAATAATGTCTGGCCTATTTGTGGCAGCAACAACGTAGATGTTCTTGCGGCTGTCCAGTCCATCAAGCTCAGTCAAGAGTGTGTTAACGACCCGTGCGGCAGACTCCGACTGTTCCCGAGGCAGAAAACGCGATCAGCGCACTGTTACCGTGGTGGGGAAGACCAGGTGCGTGAACTCACGACCGAATCGTCCCTTTTGGGGACCAGTGCATCTAGTTCATCGAAGAAGATAACGCATGGCGCAGACGCTCGGGCACGAGAGAATACCTGTCGCACGGCGCGTTCGCTTTCGCCAACATACTGTGTGAATGCGAGGTTGCTGTTAGCCGAATGTGATCGCTGAGATAAACGTGGCTCGTGGGACGCACCTTATTCAAAAGCTCGGGACCTTTTACGCTAATGAAGTTGGCTCTACTTTCGTTGGCAACGGCTTTGGCCAGAAGAGTTTTCCCACAACCTGGAGGACCCCATAGCAGAACTCCACATCCGGTGTCTATACCGACTGCCTTGAACAATTTGGGTCTTCTGATGGGCTGAACGATCGCCATTTGGAGTTCCTCCCTAATCTGATACAACGCGCCGATATCAGCCCAACTGACGTCCGGGATGGTTGCGAAGCCTTCACGCTTCGAAGATGGTTGCACGTGTTTTAATGCCTGTATGAAGTCCGAGTACTGAATACTAAGCGGAGAGAGTTGAGCTTCGGTCAACGGATTTGGATGAGCATGAAGGAAGTGAACGATTGAGCTGGCCAATGGCGTAGAGGAACCTCGGTAACTTGAAAATGGGGATGGTTTCACTAGCTGGGGCGCGGGACTAGGGGGGAGGTCAATAGACATGGGAGTAGAACCCGGGTCAAACGTGCCCGCGTCGATTTCAGGGAGCACTAATGATCCCGTGGAGAGTTCACGGAAGATTCGTTTCACGGCCACAATACCTGCAGCACCGGTGAGAGAAGCCAGATCAGCCCCGACGTAGCCTGAAGTGGCCTTGGCCAGCGCCGTGAAATCAAAATTCCCCTCCAGGCGGAGCTTCAAAGACTGGACACGCAGGATCCTGGTGCATTCGTTGGATAAGATGGCCAATCAAGGTTCAGTATTGACGTACTGTGCACGAGCGTCCTCGTCAGGCACCCCAATGCTGATTTCGTGATCGAATCGACCGGCTCTCCGCAGGGCTGCATCCAGAGAGTCCGGTCGGTTGGTTGCGCCGATTACGACAACGGGCTTATTGTCGTTTTTTTCCCAGGACATGTCTGAGCTCCATGCGGTCAAAATCAACGCCAGGAGATGTTGCGGGAGAACTTACCGTCCATGCAGGTCAGGAACTGGGCGACTATTCGACGTTCCATCTCCCTCTGTGCGCTTTCCCTCTTGGGTGTAATTGCATCAATTTCATCAATGAAGAGAAGGCAGGGAGCAGCTTTCTGCAGGCAAAAGTTCAGGAACCCGTTTCGAGTAACCTATGATGACCCACCCTTGCTTCATCAAAGGTGTCCCGGAGAGTCTTCTCTGATTCCCCAGACATTCCCGAGACGATGGAGGGCGCGGAGATGCTGATAAAGGGCACGGCGAGTTCCTGAGGGATCATTGTTTGTGCTTGTGGGGATCGATTGATGGAGGAAGTGACCCACCCCTGCAATGGCATTAGCAAGCATTGTCTTCCCACAACCTGGGGGTCCATGGAGGAGAACACCGCGCGGAGGGTGAACACCAGTATGCAGATAAATCTCTGGGTGACACAGCGGCATCGCAACGAGTTCCAAAATCTTCTCGATGCAAGCATCTATCCCACCCAAGTCGGATAATCTGGTCGATGGAGGACTGTAGTCCTTAGCGGTCGAGAGTTTTGTTCGTTTGGATGGCCCATCTTCGCGGGTGGGTCTCGGTTTCCGTTTAGTGGGTATCGGAGTCTGCTCAGTAGAATTTTCTGGGGGTGTTCCAGCTGGGACCTGGGGTGTTTCTACCTGAACTGACGGCTGCTCCTCTTGTGTGGCATTAAGATTGAGCTTATTCCGTCTCCACAGTCCTTGCGTGGACTTGTTTAGCGCATTTGAGCTCTGCCTGAGTATCTGCATAAACCTGCAGGAACAGCACACAAAAACCCAGCGGACGCACCGATATCTCCATCAGTGGGGTACGAAGTAGAGAACTCGATCGACTTGAAAAAAGTGGGATCACGTGCGGAGGTCTCTCCCTCTTCGGAATCGGATCAGACCGAATCCCAATTCTCCGCTGGTATTTTCTTCCTGCAAGAGTTTGTTCATTTGGTGTATGCGTGCGGTACAGTCGAGTACCACAGGAGCACAGGAGAAATGTGTTTTTTTGTGCGAGGCAGATTTTGTGATTACGTAAGGATCGCGTCGACGCGTCTGAAGTCATGGGACGGCCCGAGACAGTAACATCAGATTCTCGTCCACCTCCGTCAGGTCGCGATGAATGCCAGGAGGACAAACAAATCACACAAGGCATGTGGCCATTGGTACACGTCTTGGACTTTACTTACCACTTATCCTAGGTCCCCAACGTCAAGCTACGACCAGCTCAGCCCTCCTCTTCAGCAGGTTCCAAGCGATCGAATGGCGGGCTCCATCAGTCGTCTAACGGCTCAAGGAACCTGGTTCGTCACTCTTCGCCAGATAATGAACCAGAGAACACGTTCGTGGACATGTGTCCGCGGCCGTTCAAGGGGGTAGTCATGTGTGCGACCGGAATCCAAGATAAGGTGCGACGGCTCGGCCACAGTAAAACTCATATTGCTACGTGATTGACATCCTCTAGACAACCTTATTCAAGATTGCGCTTGAACTTGGTGCCGAACACCGCAAGGACTTAACCGCAGACACAACACATCTCATCGCGGACGAACATGGCAGCGCGAAGTATAATGCAGGTGGATCTATCGACAGTAAGCTACGTTGCTGACGTGTTGCTCTAGTGCGCTCTCAGAATGAAGATGCCAATATTACGCTCGACGTGGATTACCGAGTGTCATGCCATATGGAAACAGGGAGACGACGTCGATCTACACGAAGTACCGCCATCCCAACCATGAAAGCGGTATAAAAAACTTATATTCGTTCTCTGTCTAGAGCATCTCGTCCCATCGTCTCCCTATATTCTCTGAACTTGTACTTGCACTCTCGGGTATCGACGATAAAGACCGGCAAAACCAAATAAACCGACTTGTTACCCATAACAAGGGGATATTTGTCAAGGACATCGAGCGTCCTGTGAGAGTTACTCACCTGCTGTGTTCCGGCAATGAAAAGACGGGGAAGATGGAGCACGCTGAAAAGTTCAACAAAAAAGGCGAGGCCGACATCAAGTTGGTTTGGGAGGAATGGTTCTGGGATTGCATCAATTTCGGGGGTGCGAGTTCCACCTATAGTTTTCATTCGATAACCCTTCCTGACCTTCACATCAAGGTCGTTTCCCGGAGGATGAGTACTTGGTTACGAATCCACGGCCTGAACCTAAGTCAGCCACGCGTGAGTTAAAACTTGTATCATGCTTCTCACATACAACTGATATTGGTGGACTGTCAGCCCCTCCAAGGTCTTCCTCCCCACCACCACAAGATGAATCCCCCCACGCAACACCCCCGCCTGCATTGTCTCAGCCATCGACCCAACCCTTCAATATCGATCCTGCAGAAGAGGAGATTGCATCTGTCAGGAAACGCGTCCCCCATGAGACCCTCAAGCTATGGGAAAACCTTCTCGGTCCCAGAGGGTTCGAGGTCGTGGATGGGAAACTCAAACGTAGCCCTTCCAAGCACCAGGACCACCCAAGTTACAAACAAGTTCCACTATCCCCGACAAAACCAAAGGTCCGGTCGGTGAATGTGACTGAGAATGGGAGTATCCTCTCAAACTTCAAGCGGACCAATTCTTTTGCCATAAAGCCCAAGGAGGAGGCGCGCAGACAGCCGTTCACGAGGGTCGCTACTGCGGGGGCACCACCCACGTTGTTGGCACTTCAACGAGAGATAGGGCAGCCAACTGCCGGCGGCAGTAAATTGCCTACGATGCCAAGTCGTAAAGAAGGCATATTTTCGGGGAAGAAATTCCGAGCATTAGGAGAAGCGAACACCGACAACGTCAAGTCTGTGGTAGAAGGGGAGGACGGGTTTTGGATCACCGACGACTTGGAAGACGTGGATTTCATAATCGTTAGGCTTGTCTGGTTGGTCTTTCTACCCCCTCATCTTCTGTGATTTTAATGACCAGGTAATAGTGGCAGCGCTATCCACAGAGCGGAACAAAAGGAGAGAGAGAAGCCGAAATACAGAACGGAATGTTGGCTGGAGAAGTGTATCTTTGAGGATCGGATATGTGATCCTGATGAACACATTACATTCCGGCCAATAGCTGTGCCAACCCCAGTTCCCGGTGCCACTGGTATTGTGATAAGTTTTTCTGGGCTTGGGGAATCCGAAGCGTGTTGGACTCGGCGGTTTATACGAGGAATTGGCGGGTGGTCTCTGTCCCCCTTCCTCGGAAAATGCTGACGCTCGAAACAGGTGCTTCTCACGCGCCTACCTTTTCGAAAAAGACAACACACTTGTTATGTCCATCAAGACAGGGACCCAAGGCTGAGAAAGCCCTAGAATGGGGGATCCCAGTTGTTGACATGTTCTGGCTAGGAGGTCTACTCGTATCCACGATCAATTCCCCAATATCAGAGGATTGTGCAAGTCCGCTACCACCGCTGTGCAGCGATGGAGAGGGAGGAGTTGCAACACCCGAGTCAACACCTAAACCCGTGTTACAACGTGGGCACTTCTGCCTCTCACCCTTCTTCCTCTGACCAAAACAGTCGACGTAGCCGGTGCCGAAAATTCTGGCGGGACAGAGTCGAATCCACAAGAATCATTCCCACCTGCCGACAACAGTGTTTTACCGGAGTTCGAGTTCTACACGAACAACTTCTTGGCGCGCTCTACCCCCAAGAAGGACCGGCTCCTCAAACCAGAGCCAACCCTAGGCGAGGATGCAGACAATAGCTTACTGTACCTGTCTTCAGCAGCGACGCATATCGATGGGTGGGAACCGGTACCGTCCTCGAGGTCACCGTCGCCGATGGTACTGAAGAAGTCTCCAAGTAAGGAAGAAGAAAGGGAGCAGAGGGCTCACCAGGTGATCACAGAGAGCATTACGACACTGCTGGGGAAGCGACAAGCATCAAAGGAGGAGGTCGTCGCTACCGCCCAGAACGGAAGGGTGACTAAAAGATCACGACCGCTCTCCCGGACGAAGGTGGGTGGGCCATTCTTGCTTTCTGAAGATAATATTTATGCATCTACAGTCGCTTAACAAGGAGAAGGAACGGGCCGCTGAAGAAGTGGAAGGTGATGCCTTCGTATTTGGCACTCCGAAAAACATAGTCTTCCGCCCCGTACTGCTTGAACCCGGCGCCGAAGGCGAGATCGGTGGTGTGAATGCAGACCTACGCAAAGACGACGGTACCCGTGTCACATACGAGGATCCTCGACAGAGGGAGGAGAGGCAGAGATTGGCGTCGCTTCTGGGCGGCAAGGAGGATGTCGTGCCCAAACCCCGCGGGAAGAGGAGGAGCGCGAGGGTAGCAGGGTTCTGAGCATCGTAGGGGTAGGGACATGTATTTTACCTATTAGCATTAGTATTCGGACATATCCGCATTCTACATCTCATATACTTAAGTAGTCATAATCATTTACACTCGCTTCCTTTTACGGGGCGTTGGTGTGGTTAGAGTTGGTAATAATCCGCATCTGGTTTGATCGTTACACAGGTCCGTCCGGGTAATCCAGCACGGGGCCATGCATGAAATGTAGGCGTTCACCGGCCTCGTGTGCCGGTGGAAGCAGTCGTGGGAACCTTGAAGCTGTCTCGAGGACGACCGGCCCACTGGAGTTCGCCTCAAGTTGAAGTTCGGAGGGGACCTCTGAACGGAGGTTAGGATGGATCTCTAGCATCTGGGCGAGTGCGATCTCAAGTCTTAAGGCTTGAGTCTCGTATGAGACTCGGCGCGGAACTCAACAGTTCGGTGGGAGCCATCTTCTCACCGTCGTGTTAACGCGCGAGTCTTCGACATTTCTCCTGCCCATACCGCCTGTTTCAATGACATAAATATTTGTTTCGTCTGTAATAATTCATGGAGCTATCCTCGATGGTCGGAGTCCCGTCGGCGGAGGCCGACGGATATCGCCAACCCTACGCGCATGTGGCCGCTCACAGCGAACGGAATCGACATCCACTTCCGGGGTCGACAATTTCGTAAGAATGAACATAGTTGAGCTCAAGTCGGATGCGGAAAGAGGAGTCACTCGCCCACCCTACTGGATCAGCAAGGAAAACACTCCGACTCATGAGATCAAAGACACCGGTTTTATTATGCCAGATTGTACACGACAAGCTACGCTCGGGAGAGTCGGGTCACGGCTGAGGTTCCTCAATCCATGCAGCACGAACGTTCTCTTCGAGTTGGACATATGCTTGGCACCCCCCTATGTCCACACCCAAAGCAATCGCATCTTTTCCGAACGCTTCCACATCGAGAGCCATCTGAAGTCTGATCCTCTCTTCGTCCCTCCCGTCGTCCGCCGAAGTTGAACCAGAGCCGAAGAGTGAGAAGCCGGTCTTCTTGCCTTTCTTCAATCGCCGAAGGGACTCCTCTGTCTTTTTCATGACCGATAGGTAGCTCAAGTATCTGGTAAGAGGTCAGGATTTATTTGAACTCGGCCATATGTGGTGAGAACCCACCGTTGGGAAGCTACCTGGAAGACCTCCGACGCGAATTGTTTCATATACACCTCCTTTAGTGAAGCGCCCATGCCACCTTCAGCGGTCTTAATCCCGAAGTACGAAGATACGGGGCGCATGATGAGTGGTACGAAGTAGCTTCTTTCCGTTGGCGTCTTCTTATTCTGCATTGCCCGAAACTGTGATGGGATGGACCGCACGGGAAGTAGGGCGTCGCTGGTCCTCCGACACAGTATTGCGACGATCTGTCCCGCTATCGGAGCGACCATCGCTGTAAGAGATGCTAACGCCTGCCGCAATGCAGCTGAGAACACGCGGATAAGCGCCATGGTCGATCCTAATCTCCTGGATAGGACCTCACCGTCTGCTTTTCCGGGGACATCCAAATCTTCCGATTCCTCAGCGGATTCCGGCAACATCATACACAACTCCTCGTTCCAGAGTGTTAAAGCTTGAGATTCCAACGTCGTGATATCGATGATGGCCGCAGAGAATTGTTTTAGCAATTGGTTGTCCGCTTCTATACTCTCAGCAGAAGCTACTTCTGTTTGCGGGCCCGGTGTTGACGACCTTGAGAGGCCCTGAGGTGACGTCTGCGTGAATCGAATGGAATGAGGGGTTGTTTGTTCAATTCTGTGCGAAACGCACGGATTTTTCTGCGGCCACTGCGGCGGCGACTTTCGGTGGAGGCTCAAAGAGAGGCAGGCTCGCTTCAAGCCAAGTTCTGTACCGACCGATGAGCTACGTTCGGGGTATTAGATTGGTCAGCATTGAGAGAGCTTCGTGACCCACCTGCAGCGTCAGTTTCCAGAAGCGATAGCTCAACACTGGCATATACACGTCGTTACTCCAGCACGCAGAAATTGCATTCCAGATTGCAATCGCCTGGTTGGTAGCAAATGGAGCATTATCTGAAGATATATGGATAATTGAAGTAGAGGGTTAGTGTGGAAAAGGTACCTTTGATAATGTCTAGCTTGGTCGACACCAGAGCCTCTTCAACTTTCACCACAATTTCTTTCCAACGTAGCTGGAAGTAAGTGTGAATTTGCCACCGCTTTTGGAAAGCGTTATACACCGGGTGTGCTCTCATTGTCGCAATGGATTGCACTGAAGGGGCTAAGCATTCCAAAGCCTTGATGAATGCCTCAGTAGTTTCGTGATTCTACAAGCAATAACATGAGAGGGCATCAGATGACTAACTTGCGGATTCGGATTACCTTTCTAAATTCGTCCGTTTTCCCAGCAGCGAAGACGACTGAACCAAGCTCGTCCATAATGGTTTGGCCAATTTCCGCCCAGACGACGTTGGCCATAATGTCGAACCCTTTCCGAGGCCCCTGGTCCTGGGTACCCGAAAGACTATGTAACGGCGGGATCCGTGGCTTCCTAGAACCCGACTTTACACATATAGCCTCAGCGGACTCTGCAAGTTTTTTTAGGTCTCTTTCGACGAATTTGATAATCTGGTTATACAGCAACGCGAGAGGGCCCAAACTTTCGTCCAAGAACTGCACCTGTAGCATCTTCAGCGCGAATGGATCTTGTTTTGATGCAAATGCAGTGAAAGGTGTGTATGGCGTTCTCGGCGCGAAGGAAGCGGTGTACGGAGGGACCGGAGATCGGGGACCCATGGCGATCGGTGTCTGTGGGATGAGGGGGGAATGAGGGACATTGAGAGCGGCGGGGAAAATATTCTGGTTGCAGGAGAAACACGTTAGTCAAAGGCTGGATCAAGAATCGTGCTGCGTACCTTTTTCACGAACGAGTCAACGACGTTCCTGCGGATAATCTCCTCCGCCTCTTTCCAAAGGCCAAGGACATCGTACGTTCGGAGGCATTCAAGCACATCAGCCATAGACTTCGTTTTGTCGGTGTCCGACGTTAGTGCGGTCGCAAACACCTTATCCAGATCCGAGAACAGTGTGGATTTTATGCGATCAGTACGCTAGAAGTCAGCGAGTCAGCGACTTAACTCGGTCAACAGTTTTGCGACTGTACCCATTGTATCTCAGCCACGAATGCACATTTGCCTGGGTTCGCCTTGGAGACGTGATAGAGCAGTTGAGTGTATTCAGAAGCAACTCGTGAGAGGTGTTTTGCACGATTGCCGCGAACGCGCTCGTCGTGTTGATCTTCGTCCGGCGCCGGTCCAGTGATAATGACGTCGAGATGGTCACCAGAAGGGGCGGTGGAATCAGGAGATTTGATCAGCAACAAGGATTCCAGGCGGGATACGGACTCCGATATCTTCAACAATAGATGAAGAAATGCCTGGAGGTTCGGTAGTTGTCAGTCCTAGGAGTATTCTTGGTGGACAACCGTGCCTTCTCATCTCTCAATGCAGCACGTTTCTTTAGTTTATCTTGGACGTCTACTTTGAGTTGCTCCAGCTCTTGCTTGGAGACCTAGGCGCACTGTTAGCTAGAGGATCATCCACGACATACTCTGGGAAACTCGCACCAAAGTCTGAGATCTGAGGTCCTCCAACGGCCACTTCAGGCGTTCCAAACGCGTCCCCTCCCCGCGTAGGTCTGTACTGAGGCTAATGAAAGCTTCGTAGTCGTCGTTGATGAGCTGTACAAGCTCCTCCTTAAGGGTCGCCAGATAATCTCGCAGTTCCGTACGAAGGTCGGGCAGAGACGTGTAGGAACGTGATTGCAGGAAGAGCTCCACGTCGAAGGTTTCGGCTGAGAGGTAAGGGTCATCATGGGAGAGTGGTTTGTAACTCGGGAGTGCATGTTGGCCGTCCAGTAGTCGGTCGTCGCCGTCGTCATCTGCGAGTTCGTCCGCAAGTCGTTGGAGTTGGAACGGATCTCTCGTGTCGAGGTCGTTCGGACTCTGCATCTCTTGATCACCACCTCTCGATCATCTCGTCACCTCGGATAACGCCTACGAGCATCGCACCCGTCGTCGGTCAGTAGGCCATGGATAATATGGTACATTCTGGTCACCCCCTCTGAACTACAAACCAAGTAAATAGGTAAAGATTACGGACCCTAGGTGCTATGACTATAATTGGGGGGGCGCCGAGGTACGGGGCCAATCAATGGATGCGAAAGCCAGCCGCGAGTGTATTCTCGACTGTGACGGAAGCAGAGGTCTTTGGCCTTATTGTCTCCTTCATACCCAGCCCTACCTCCTCCAAGCCATCCAGCACACCCTTCCACAAACTCCTCTCGACTCCGGGTCCACATACACCCCTCGCGGAAACATGTCCGTCTAGAACCCTGAGAGCGGCAAAGGCGACGGGAAGACCAACGCATCTGGCCATGGCTGATGCGTCAGATCCTCCATACGTGATCAACGAGGAAGAGTGGACTTCTTCTCGTCCTGATACATCTTGTGCAATGATCTCGTGGTTAAGGATAACCAAGTCCCTCTCGTTAGGCTCGTAACGTAGTTTCTGCGCCAAGAGGTTCGCGAAGTGATCAATCGGTGCAGCACTGGATTTCAGAACAGGTGGTGCTGGCGAGTGTGAAGGGACCAAGGATAAGTATTCCAATGCCGTTTGGAGTTGATGAATATCGGTCGCTGCTGGTATCACATCCTTGGTGGCAGATAATATAGAAGCCATGTCATTGGATCCGATGTCTGTGCCTAGCTTTCTTTTCAAGGTGGTTCGGATAAGTGAGGGCCAGTTGTCAATCCTAAACGGAGCTTCCGTGTCGAGAAGGCCGATAGACTTGAAGATGTCCATGAGTTGTAAGAAACCAGGGTATCTACAGGGGGGTGAGTTGAGGGTGCATTGGTTATGCGACCATTGTTCTTACCTTAGTGTCCCTCGTAGAACTGTTCTCAAATCCACCAGTTGTCCTAACTGATAGGTGTCTACGTACGGAATACTATCTCTGTTCGCAATCCCTTCCAGTTTCAGCACATCGGAAACAGGGACGCTGAGGAAGCCAGATTGCAGATTCTTCTCTCCGGGTATTTCCCAGTTCTGTCCATGTCAAGATCATCAGCACAGTATCACCGATAGCTAGTTCACTATCAATACCTTCCCGCCAAGTTTAAACCTTGATCCATTCAGTGCGGCGCTCAGAACCCCGCGGGGGCTCCAGCTGAATTTGTATCCCAGCGGGACACCCTCGGCGCTTTCCGGGGCGGGGACTCCACCACAAAAAGAGGTGAAGGATACAACTCGCTTGTTCTCTGAGCGAAGGCGCTGGAGGAGTGAGATCGCTGAGCAATGATCAACCCCTGGGTCCAACCCAATTTCATTCAACAGCAACACATCGGAATTCAACGCCCTATCCCATTTCGTGAGTATCTATGCCTTATGACACACGGAGCAACACACCTTTCGTGGAGGTCTTTCATGGCAGGGGAGATGTATGAAGCTGTGACAAGGTGTTTTTGCTGCTTGATGCAGAGCTCCGCGACGCTAGGGTGGAAGGGAACGGGTAGTAAGCTGATCACAACGTCTGATTGACTGATCAGGTTTCCGACAGTGGTCTGGTCCGCCACATCGATGAGCACTGCACTCGCATTCTCATGTTTACGAGTCAGACTTTCTGCCTCGGGCAGAGAATTGCTGGCTGTGAAGCGTCCATGAATGCTATCGTCTGTGGCCTCTCAAATGACAGCTTACCAACAATTAGTTCAATATCACCCCGCTTACAGATCTCAGATATAGCTGGGCCAGCCACCATCCCGCTACCAAGTATCAAAACACGTTTCCTACTCGTCATCGCCTGGGTCTCTCCACTACTACTTGTCCTCCAGGCCTTGACCTTCTCTCCAAGCCAAGCGTGCTTTTCGAGCAGTTGTCCTTCTTGAGCCACAGTGGCCCGATCCAAGGCACCCTTCAATTTGCCTTGATCGGAACGTTGATAACCGGCGATGAGAGATCCGAGGTAAGGAACAAGGACGTTTGAGAAGTGGGTCGATGCATCGATCGGGAGAGCAGTGGGTAGGATATCCACCGCCATCATTTGTACACCGGGGAGATGAGGGGGGATGTTCGCCGGTCGGCTAGTGTAAAATGGATCACAAAGAGTGGTACTACGGGTCAGGAACTCGAGTCCGCCTTGAACATCGCAGCTAATGTCGCCAACGCTGATAAACCTTCCCAAGGGGTTACCAGAAGCTGTGGCAACCTTCCGAGCGAGTTCGAGGGTGACCGGAAGTTGTTCATTTGTTATCAGCCGAGGGAATCCATGGGACCAGCCAACGGCGTTTATGAGGGTTGTAAGGTATGGAGCGACATCTGTGTGGAAGGAAGAGTGGTATTCGTGAGGGTTGGCGTAATAATCCTCGCGGTTGTACGTTCCGCTGGTGCGGGTGAAATAATCGGAGCTCTTGGCATGAACAAGGTAGACCTTGTGAAGGTCGGCATCTGAACACTTGCTTAAAAAGCGTCACTGGAGCAAAATCGAAATACGCACCAGGATTTGAAATGAGAGCCGGTAGATCCTTGACGTTAACCTGAATAATAGGTAACTCGGCGAGGATTGACAGAACACCCTGGGCAACGTTTCCTGTCCTGCAAGATGTGAGTTAGGAGATCAACTCGTCGTGTTTAACCACGGCCACTGCACCCTGTGAGACCGATCACGAATGGCCCGAGGCTCCTTGGGGTACCGTGGTCAATAATGTTATCCCCCACTGCCCGGAACGCTTTCCGAATGGCTGGCAGATTGGGGAGCGTATGCGGTCGAGGTGTGTGCTAGACAGGAATGGTAAGCAAGGTGATGTCACGGCCTTCGGTTGTCGATCGTTTAGACGTACAAGGAATGGTGACGCCACGCCTTGCCATAGGAGGGCCTGCGAAAGCGCGGCTAAAGTTTCCAATGCGCCGGCCACTACGTGAACGTTAACCAGGGACACAATCTGGAGTGGGGCACGGTACTGACCTCCAGCAAACCAACCGAAGCCGACCGTACGCTTTCCGGTCTCAGCCGTTAAGAGTTCGTAGTCGATCAACCTCGGAAGCAAGCGCGGATCGGGGAGCGAGGGTGCCGTAAGAAACTTGGAAAGTAGTTGCATATTGTACGGTTGGCCCTTGATGGTGTGCGAGAACATGAGGTGGGTTCTGGGGACGGGCTTGGATATCCATGGAGAGATGACGGGTGTGGTTAGCACTTGGTCGATCGGCGTCTCCTTGATTCCGAGTACTATGTGTGCGGGCTCGAGGGTCTCGTGGACTTGCGCACCAGCCTTGAGGTAGTCCGAGGTGCAAAATGCTCTTCTTTCGCAGTCTTGAATGAGTACATCCACGCCAGTGGAGCTGACGAGATGGTGAACGGCATCCGGGGTCAACGGAGTACGGCGTTCCCAGATTCTCGATGGGTCTTCCTTCCGGATACCAACGATGAGCTTAGAAGTAGTTGAGTGACATCGTCTGAGGATTATGGGAGAACGTTTGAGCAAAGGCATTCAGGAAATATGTCGGGGTGGTGGTGGTCACGCTTAAGATCCGAAAGCTGGAAGGGGGCACTCGCCTGACAGCGCTTGGCTCCACTCAACCTCGAAGTCTCGTCCGACGCCCGACTAGAATAATATATATCTAGTGTGCAACATCTACGCCGCCGTCCATCCGTCCAAGAGGGACCTCCTTGAACCCTCTCTCACTTCCTCAACCGGCGACTCTCCCGAGCACGTGCTGGGACACGGCACCGGCTTTGATCTTCCTGCGAGTCAACCCCAACCTGGGCGGCGTTAGCCGAATGTCCGTCCAGCTGCAGTAGGGAATAGCTGGATGTATGTCTTCGCGAAGTGGCACGCGTGCCGGGGCACTGTCCGTCGAGGAAGATGACATTGGTGTGGCAACAGCGGGGGTCCGGAACTTCTCGAGACTGTCATAGGAGTACGCTTGTGCGGCAGGGGGTTCTGCGGGGTGACGGCGTGTAATGGGGAAAGAATGCCCAAGCTGCTGACCTAGTGGGAAGGGGCAGACCCCTCAGAGGTCGAGGAGAGTAGAATAAACGCTTAGTTTCGCAACCAGGGTCATCAAGCCGACGCAGGTCGGGCTTGTCCAGCGAAAGATGTTTTTTGGCGAGATGATGCGGGCGCCACATTGCAACAATCTCGAGACCGTCATGAGTGGTGGTGCCGTTGTCACCGCTCCAGTCCCTCCTTCCGTCTCAGCTTCAAAGATAACTCCCAATCCTCACCCATATGCTATCAAGACAACCTCCACTGGCTTGCTCACCAGATCAAACTCGAGCTCTCAGAACATTGGCGTCTCTAGACACTACTATGTCCCTCCAAGCCCAACGGCCAGGAAGCACGAGGAGACCGCCTATTCGCCACAGATACATTCACCCTCGAGGCGAACCCATCGGTTGAGCAAATCCCTCAGCGGGGTAGATTCCTTCGAACCCCCAAACAGGCGGCCGTTGCCCACTCCACCCCCCCATCCGTCCACCCTCCCTTCCTATGAATCGCCAGCCAGCCCAGAGCGGTGGGTCACCCCCAGGCGGCCCAAACACACAGAGTCTCTCCCCTTTGCTATACCCGGCATAGACGTCACCCCAGTAAAACTCGAGGATCTCCCGACAAACCCAAAGCTATGGACCCCCTCTCAACTCTCTTCCTACCTGACCACCGCCCTTCGCGTCAGGTCCGGAGAGGCCATGTCCCTCCCTCTCCCTGTCGCCCGTGATATTGCCTCATTCGTCAAGGAGTCTAAAATCAACGGTCGACTGTTTTTGCGATTGTGCGAGCAAGACCTCGATCAGTCCGTCTCAGATAATCCGTACCCCAATGTCATTGTCTAATGTTTATTTCGCAGAATGGGAGTGAATAAGCTTTGGAAGGACGCTCTCCTTACGTCTTCTCGAAATCTCCGTCGGAACGTCCTCAAGGGCAAGATCTGGGGTCCTCCCGCCCAGGATGACCCCGATGACGATCTCTTCGCCAACATGTCCAACTCTTCCACCAGTTCCCTTGAATCTCTTCATAATGCTACAGATGGCGATGACCCAGGTCCGCACTATATTAGGCCCTACAAGCGGTACAGGAACGGCCGTGTCCGTGGCATGGTTGAATCGCTTGAAAGGAGTGGAAGCTTTAGTTCCGACTCCTCCTTCAGCGAACTTGCCGAGCGGAACGCTTTTATTGCCCAGTACGATGCTAACCAAGACGTGATTGCCCAGAGCCCAGTCGAGGCCCCGTCTCACTTCCCCGAGCTCTCTGCACCTTCCCCCCTCCCTCTCCCTCCAACTGCCGAATCGCCGTCCAGGTCACCAAGTAAGCGGCCCTTACCTCAGATACCTATCCATCCAAGTTTGAGAGAGCTACCGGTAGAGGAACCAACGGTCGAAGAGCTGCTCAAAACAGAGGGCGAGGAATTGAGTTCTAGTTGGGGTGCAAGAGCCTGGGAAGAGTTTGACAACAAGCCTGGCATTACGGTCAAGAAACTCATCCAAGACTTCCCACATTCCGACAACATCAACCCTGACGCAACCGCCAACAGCCTCTCAACCATCATCGAGTCCCGGTCGAGAGAGGGGAGCAACAGCAGGAAACCAAGGGACGAGAGGCGGATAGTCACCGCCATTTTCTCTCCCCCTGGCCCCTCCACCTCCCAGGTTTCTGGTTTTATCCAAGCCGTCGAGCTCTCCTCCTCCAAGAGCAAGCGGGAGGAGGAACTCGAGGACCAGGTCAAGTCCACGACCCTCATACTCGAGGAGTACAAGAAACGGCTGGAAGAAGTCGAGAGGAAGGTCTCCCACATGACCGAGGTCGAAGCTCGATTGAACCAGAAGATCGAGAAGGCAGACCAAGAGAATAAGGAACTACAGGAGAAGGTCCGGGATGCGGAGAGGAGCGTCACCCAGCCCCAATCAGCCCACTCCTCGAGATCTCGTACCGTTGTTGACCCAAGAGCTTCAGCCGCAACGAGGAGAAAGAAAGTGATTGAGAACATGGACCCACAATCCATCTCTGCGCTCTCGCAATATGTCCTCCTCGTTGGAGTTGGGCTCTGCGCGGTCGTGTTTCGTGTGGTGCTCAAGAAAGTCATTGGGAAGGGGTTGAAACCGTAATTTGGAAGTCCTCCGCCCAGGCCCCCCATGATGCCACTCCAGCCCTGTCTCTATTCTTCACTCGAGATACCTCTACATAATTTACCACCACTGTTCCCTCCACTCCAACCGTCTCTCCTCGTTGGCTCGTGCATCCCCCTAGCCTCACCCTACTCATAATTTTTTGCCCGCTAGTTAATTGACGAATCGTTCACGACTTCTTGACGAGACTTACGAACCCTTCTGGCTTTTCAATCGCTTTCCATGTTAATGTGCCCCAAGCTCCGAGAATATATTCACAAATTTTTGTGCTCGCTGAACTCTGGGTGTCCTTACATGCATGAGATACTCAATACTCGTACGCGGGATGAAGAATAGGGACAGACGAAGTCTATGACACGAAAGCTACCTCAACGCGAAAGGGAGACCAGGTGATTTGTTGTTGGAACCCGGAGGTGGTGTGGAAGGTAATAACGAGAACGGTAGGTTGTGGAGTGGCCTTTGTCCAATGACATTTGCGGGCGGGCCAAAGTCAAATGTCGCAGGTGCCGGGGAAGGTGAACTTTCGCCTTCGTGTTTCTTCGACGACCAGGCAGACTTGGCGTGGTGTTTTGCCCTCCGGTTTCCTCCACTAGTACTCAACGATGAAGGTGAGGTTGTGATTGGAAAAGTGACCGGTAGCTGAGGGAGGGGAGTTATAGATGCACCACCGGTAGAACTGAGGGGGCCACCGCCGAGCTTCTGGGGCGTCTTGAATTCTATTCGGGTGGTGGCAACAGTCGAAGCCTTCGTGTTGAGAAGTGGCTTGTCGCGGACATTTAACAGAACCGTCTTCAACTGGTAGGCGGACCGTTCCGCGTTCAAGGTCGTTGCGGCCGTCGCAGCGATGGAAGATGTGATGTTTACCGCCTTCCCACCCTTGCTTAACCTATCCGGCAACCGCTTATCTCGCGTCGAGTAAGCTTTAGATTTCTGTAAGGACTTGAGGTCTAGTTTGGACATGCGTGTGGATAGCTTGTTGATGTCTTCCATCTGTTGGGCGATTGCAATATCAATATTGCGGTAAGTCCGGTTGATGGTGTCCAGAGTAGGTGCCCTTGAAATCCCTTGTGAGAACGGGGGATCTGTGTGAATACGAGTTGTTCAAACTCACTTGAAGCCAACTCTTCCCAACTTTTCCCTCTCCAATTTCTTCTTGGCGGCTTGCAGATGATTTTCCAACTTCTCTACTCTATCACATATGCTCTGCGGGACGTGAGGCGGTGTCAATTGACAATACACAAAGACGCACTCGCACTTGCTTCCTCAACCTAGTTTGCTTCTCCAGATGCTCCGGGCCAAGATTTCGCGTCTTCAGCATCCTGGCGAAGTCAGGGTTGTTGGCGGCTTTGGTAAACCTCGCTATCTCTTCCCTCCTCGTAGACGCTATTCAGGCGGTGAATAATTGAACCCTTTAATCGGGCGTCAAGATCACACACCTTTCAGCATATCCCCCTCAATCTCTCCCAGCGCCTGGTGGAATAACCCCCAAGATTCCTTCAATGCAGCGATGTCTGCATGCAGGGATTTCATAGCCTTCCCGTAAGCCGGAACGTCGGGTAACGACCACTTTTGAGCATCCTCCAGGCCGTTCTTACCAATTCCTGGTGGTGGTTGCGGGGAGCTGGCCTTTGGTTTGAGGAGCTCGGCCCTCCTTTGCGGTATCTTCTGAACAGCCCCTTTCAACTTGTCACGATAAGCACGACCTGCAGAAATTCAGAAAAACAAGCTGTAGCTTACCTCCTCGATATCCTTGTTCATGGACAGGTACAGATATTCGCATTCTGCTTGCAAGCCATCCTCGAGCGGTGGTTCTGGGATGGATGGTTGAACAGGCTTAGGAGGAATTACGGCCGGTGGAGTAGCAGGGCCATGTTTGGCAACGACCTGTAGGAAAGCCGCCTTGACCTGGGTGTCAGGAGTCGGTGTCGTCGGTGGGACGTTGTTAGGAAGTCTGGGTGTCCGCGTAACCTCCTTCTGTGGGAATGGGCTTCCAGCTGCTGGTCTACCGAAGAATCCTCCCGCTGTCGCTGTATCCTCGGCTGGCTTGTTAAATAAACCTCCGCGTGTACCCCGGGTAGGTGTAGATGGTTTGCCGAACAAATTGTTAGGTGCCAGGGTGGAGGCATTGTCTTGTTCACCGAAGAGCCCACCCCCTAGAGTAGGTCGTGGGGGAGTGGGTGCACCTCCGGCGCTGGGGATGGGCAGCTCTACGGGCTTTTCGAACAGGGAGGGGACCGTTCCCAGTGTCGATGGCGCACCAAACTGAGGTGTTTTTGCTGGCTCAGACGCCGCCTTCGTGGACGGTATTTCAAGGGAAAACTGTTGTATCCTTGATAAGTCAGGTTTCCTGCTCTGTGAATCTGGCGTGTTCCATTGACCAAAAGCGACCTTCGGAGATGCCGGCCGCGGTTTTGGAAGTGGTGGTGTAACAGCGGGCAACGGATGCTTTGGAGCGCCCCGGCCCGAGATAGGATCGCCCGTCAGCGGTGAGCTTCGCGTCGGCTTAGCAGAGGGTCTCCCAAGCCCGATACCGTATGATAAGGTGGTGGGAGCGGGTAAGGTAGGACTGGACTTTACAGGTGTCGAGGGTGGTGTAGTGCTTGGTTCGCGTGACTGCTGCACTGAGGTTGCCTCGGGAGAAGGAAGCTTAACGTTTATTGGCCTTGGGGTGACACTAGGGGAACCTGGAGAAGACTTGGAATCGGGTTGTACCGAAGACTCCCGTGAGATTGGCAAGGGGACCTTCGTTGGATCCGGGGTTGGTCTCTTCTTCCTTGGACTCTGCGTTGTATCGCCCTCATCACCAGATTCAAGAGGAAGTGTGGTCTCTTCAGCAACAGGGGATAGCTCATGGGGACCCTCTATTTCCTCCTCGTCGAGATGAGCACCAATATCCTCATATGACAAGGATTCGTCCAAGAATGACCCCGACTCAGAGTCCGAGCCGTATTCTTCAGTATCTTCACCATCTTCTTCCTCCCCTTCTTCCCGCCCTTCCTCCTCCCCAGACTGTTGGCTGCTACCGTCTTCGCTGTACTCGTCTCCACTGGGATGTTCGACGTCAGAGGAGGGGGTGCCAAATTCCAGAGACCCCAAGTCTGGCGGAGGGGTCAGACTCGCCAGGGAGAACACCGTCGAGGGGGCAGGGGAAACTTTGGTTGGTGTCTTCGATGGTTCGTCTTTATCGGGGGGATTAGGGAGTGAAAATACACTTGGTCGTTGAGCGGGCTTAGTTGGCTCCTCAGCTTTGTCTGGAGTTTTCAGAAGGTCGCTGAAAGTCTTTCCAGTGCCCTCCACCTTACCAAAGGGACTGGTCGAGCTTGCAAACGCGGAAAACCCTCCGGTTACAGGATCGGGGACCGCTGGTGTCTTTGGCGTTGTTGAAAAAGTAGGGTGCCCAAAGACCGAAGATCGTCCAAAGACTGGGGTGGTGGTCGAAGAATCCAGGGACGTGGTCACGGGTGTATTGAAGGCGGGCACTTTGACAGGAGTCGTGTTCGGTGTCGTCTGCACGGGTTTGAAGAACGGAGAGTTCTTGTCCGGAGCTCCAAAAACACTATCTCCGAGTGAGAAGGTGGACTGTTTGAGGTTGGAGAACGCTCCGCCATGGGGGGGCTTATCTACGACAGGTTTTCCTAAGGGCGATGGTGAGGGATTCCGTTCAAACGGCGATGAAGACGTGGTCCCGAAGGTTGTAGAGGGTTTGGGCGAATCTGGAGAGGAAGCAGGTGATGGGGCGGAGACCTCCAGTTGGGGCTTGTTCGGAGCACTTGACTCGTGTTTTTGTTGATCCCGGATGGAGGTGAGATCGGGTTTGTCTGGGGGTGAAAAGACGGGTGTCGACTCTAGCTTCGACTCCACCTGCGGGTTGTTCTTATCCAACGACCACGCAGGTTTTGTGGGCGTAGAAGACCCCGGAGTCAACAGGGAGGATGTCGAACCGCTCCATGCACCGAAACCACCAGAAGAAACGGTGACGGGAGAGGCGGACGATGTGGGCGTCTCGAATGAGGCTTGGCCGAAGGTTGGTGTCGACCCAAATCCGGGCTGTCCAAAAGTAGGGGTTGACTTTATTCCAAGACCTGTCTGTCCAAACCCAGGGGCAGGCTTCGGGTTATCCTGCTGCGGATTCGACGGTGACGACGTCTCGGGCTTGGCCTGACTCCAATTCGAGAACGCACCGAATCCCGGGCTGATGGTCGAAGAACCAAAGGCAGACGTCGTTGGTGTAGAAGACGGTTGGACGGCGGCACCAAACAAGCCACCCTGGCCCTTCCCTTGAGTGGGTTTTGAGCCTCCGTCACTCCCAAGCGATAGTCCACCGAAACCACCATCGCCAGGGTCGATACCCATCGAAACTTCCCGAATCATCTCTGAGGATTTCGGGCCTTCCTGCGTGTCGCCGAAGGACGGACCGGGGGCCCGTAACGAAGATGGAGAACCAAAGGTGGAGTTGTTACTCGCGAAGACACCGAAGCCCCCCCCTGATGTCCCGTTCGAACTGAACGCGGACGTTTGGCCAAACGCGGGCTGGTCGAAAGATGGTGGCTTCAGGAACGATGATGGTTGATCAGTTTGCCCGAAAATAGATGGTTGGCTGTTCTGTCCGAAGGTGGGTGTTGAGGATTGTCCAAATACATTGGACGTCCGAGCTTGACTGAGGGCAGAAGTTTGTTGATTGAAGGTTGGTGACTGTGATGACTGTCCGAACCCCGTTTGACTAAACGAGGGCTGAGAGAAACCAGAGAGGTTACCCCCATTTGCAAAACCCGCGAAACCTGTCGTTGTTCCAGGAGAAAAGGCGGACTGTGTGCCGGAAGACTGGTCAAAACCTGTCGAACCAAACGTGGGCTGTGGAGGTTTTCCAAGACCACCGAACCCAGTAGAAGGTTGGGTAAGCCTAAACACAGGGTGCGGCACGTCGTTCATGGTAGATGGCGCTGGGGTGACACTCATCGGGGCATCGACTGAGGACTCCCCAGCTGCATTCTTCATGCCTGGGTACATCTTGGCGGTACCATTGACGACATGCCATCCAATAAATGTACCATCACTAGAGTATGCGTACATAATTGGCGGGGGTGGCACCTCAACCTTTTCACCTGATGGGGAAAGGTGATCGTATTTTTTTGTGGCCGTGAGGTCGAGGTCCAAACCCAAGAGGATGGTGTCATTCATGTCTTTATCTAATGGAAGACTGGGAGTGTACGCCTCGTCAACGTTGAGATTGTACCATACTTCCCCAGAAGCTTCCGTAAAGCATCCAACGGAACCAATATCCTGGGAGGTACTGTCTCCGACGACGACGAGGAACTTGACTGGATCCCAATTCCGAAAGACGAGAACAAACGCGCCAGGGTTTCGAAGACCAGGAAAGGGGAAGTAGGGGGCGGACATGGAGATATCAGTGGCCGTGTTGGACTTGGAGTCGAAATTTACAACATAATGCGATTGGGGTATTTTGGGCTCCAGAGGTCCAACGGGGGCATACACTGTGAAAAATGTCGGATTCGCTAGCCAAGTTGTGGAAAGCACGCGATTACCCGCGACGCTTGGAGGCTTTGGGATGGTTGTCTTGGGAGAATCTGAGGCGGTGGGGCTATATGTGATGATATCCCCGCTTTGCAAAGCAATCGCGAGTTGTTTTCCACGCGGCGACCAACTCACTAAAAAGCTCTCAGGAAAATAGCATCCGTTATTTAGGACATACACTCACGAGCGCAAGGAGTCGATTCAGGTGTACCGTCTGCATTCCAACCGCAGGCAGGTTGGAAGGTTTGTACGTTCAAAACCTGAACGGGAGGGTTGTCGCCTTCTCGAAGGATGGCAACAAGATCGGGCATATCTCCAGGATTTGGTTCTATCTGCTGACTAGGGAGATTACCGGGGAAGGTGTGGACGGGAGGGAGTTCACTGGTGCCAGGAGTGAAGAGTTGAGAACAGTCGTAGACGGAAATAGGGCCATGGGTAAAGGCTATTAGGAGCTTATTGTCGTTGCAAGCGAGGGAGAGGAGGTTTGGGGTCCCAGAGATCGCGAACGTTCGCCGAGGTTCAAACAAGATTTCTTCAACGCCAGCTGGAGGATTGGAGGCAAACGCCTGTTGTAAGTGTGATAGAGGGGAACAAGACAGCTCTAAAAGGATGTGAGGTTTGCGCTATGGTGTGGATCTGATGAACTGACGGAGATTGTTGGTTGCTGAACGCGTTATGGCGGCAAACCAGCCGTGAGAGTTGGATACCACAAGGAAATTTGCCTTTCCAGGAATCCCACCGAGATCTAGGGGCTGAGGTGAGACCTTGACCCTCGCGTGTTTGTTGAGATAGTTGAATGTGAGAAACTGGGTGTGGGCCGCGTGGTAAGCGATGTAAATAGTAGAGCTGAATTGAAGGTACGACGCACCCCCGCCTCCTTTCCGTCCGCGTTAATCGAAGACCGCTGGACGTTGATTGGGGCCGCTAGCCGGAGCGTGCTCACGCTCATGGTCACGTCCGGTTGAGGTGGAAGTGGGGGAGAGGTTGACGTTGAGGTTTGATGTTTCTCCCACGCTCTCCCCATCCAAGCCGACGTCGCTTCGAGTGACCACCGACTGTGAGAGAAAGTGGGAGAGGGATGCTCGGGCAGTTACACCTGTCCTGATTCTCTCCTAATGGACAACCGTGATCCCCATCTCCCTCCCACTGCCGGCGCAGACGGTGACCACCAGCCATCGACGACCACCAGAACCCCCCAGCAGTCCGCGAACATTGGTCCGTTCTGGCGGCGATCATACGACTTTGACCTTGTTCTAACCCCAAGCGTCTAGCCAATGTATTCGCACGGCGGTTGCAGGCTTTCTTTCCCTCTACGCAGAACACCCCCGCGCCTACTGTCCCCAATGATTCTGCCCCATCTTCCCAAAGGGGGGAGTCTCTCCCTCCAAACTTCTTGAAAGTGAGGATTGTAACATGGAATATGCACGATTCTTTACCAAAGGTCGGTCTGCATCCCAAGTTTCTCTTGTATGCCTAAATTATGTACACAGGGCGATCTCACAGAGCTATTGGGCGAAGTCCCGGTGTATAAACCCGAATGGCCAGATGACCCACCACCTAGCTCGATATTTCCACTCCCCGCCTACGGGAAGCACCCGTATCATCTCGTTGTCATGTATTTCCTTCCCTCTCCCGTGATCTTCCAGGAACCCTAATTTGATCCCCAGCGCAGGCCAGGAATGTCCAACTTCATCAGGTGCGGTATATACGTCAGGGGCATACATTTCAAACATACCCTGAGCGTGGCTCGTTACAGGGATACCGATGGGATTAGGAGCAGGGTTCAAACTCAAAGATAAAGAGAAGGAATCGATTTCTCCTATCGATTCAGAACCTGATCTCACTTCCATACCCTACGGATGGACAGCGATCTTGGAGGACTGGCTTTCTCATGCTGGTGGCTCGAACCTCGAGTCTCCACCCATTACAGGGAGTAGATCTCGCAATACCAACGGCGAAATTCAGCCCCTCGTGCCTCCCAACCTCAAGCGACGGATATCAGCGAAAGCTACGGTTTCCCAAAAGGGACCGTACGAAATACTGATCAAGGAGCGCATGATGGGCCTGTACTTGGCTGTGTATATCCATCGCGAAATTAAACATCTTGTACGAGGTATGAATGATCCTTCTCCTCCATCGTCATATAGCTAGACATCACTTCAGGCTTGTCAAAATCCTCTGTCACTACCGGTCTCATTGGTGGGAGGGTTGGCAATAAAGGCGGCCTGGGTATCAGTATTAACCTGGGCGGAACCACCTTGCTCTTTGTAAATGCCCACCTCGCTGCACATGAGGGAAAGGTTCAGCACCGTCTTAATGATCTGGCAAAAATCAAGGTATCCGTTGATTTACTGTGTACCCTTTCCCTGGACATGTTACTCATGATCTTTTAGGGAGAACTGACGGTTGACGATTTCCTTACCAATGAAGACCGCAGATTTATGGGAGAAGACCTTACCGATCGCTTCGACTATACCTTCATCTTCGGGGACCTGAATTTCAGGCTTGACATCTCTCGCTTGCACGCAGACTGGCTCATCTCCCGAAGAGATTACGCCCAAGCACTCGGTTTCGATCAATTGCGGAACATAATGCAGCATGGAGACGCCTTCGTGGGGTTCAATGAAGCGGATATCAATTTTCCACCCACCTTCAAGTACGACGTGATGCGTACTCTCAAGCGGTCCAAGGCCAAATCCTCTCGGAGCGCAAAACACGACAGTGCGCTCGCTGAGAACCCTCTGGTGGAAGAACCAGAGGTTCGCATCGACGATGTAGATGCCGAGGCGGAAAATGGGGACGGCTACGGAGATAACGACGATATAGGTTCCCTGGCGTCATCCAACACCGCCTCCATAAACTGCCGCTTACTGTCCGAGCGAGAGCCCGTAGAAGATGACTACTTCTCACCGACAAACGTGCTGCGGGCGAGTACGGGAAACCTCATACAGAAAGTGAGAACCGTGGCTGCGGCACAGAAAGCTAAGACCAAGTGGCTTACTCGCCCTCCTCCTGCCCCACCTTCTCTTCTGCCTAGTAACAAATCGATGTCCACCCCCACGCTCAGTCCAGGTCTCTCCAAGCGGTCAGACAAGCTTCAGGAGCCATTTCGTGAGGACTTTAACGAACAAGACACCCCAGCCCTATATTCGAAGATGGCGTCTGTCACCCCTTCTATGCTTGATACTTCCTCCACTAGGAGCTCGACTATCTCAAGGAGCATAGATCGATCGCTTCTTGGGCCGCCTCTCTCAGGGACCGACCCAGGTAAATCAACCTCAGACGGGGGAGTGGGTGGGGACCGTGGGGTATACGACAGCTCCTCCAAAAAACGCGTCCCCAGTTGGTAAGTGACAGCCAGGCATATCTATGGCTGCAGCTCATAGTGGGATTTGTCCCATCAGGTGCGATAGGATACTGTGGAAGTCGACTGTAGAGCCCGACCCCAATTCCGAGAACGACGAATCAGAGGCCTATCATCCGAAGGCCAGGACACGCGTTGGCCAATTCTTTGCAAACTTTAGGATGCGGTACAGGAAGACTTCTTACAGTTCATCCACTTCCTCGGAGGTCTCCAGCCATGGCCATGCCCCTATGCCCTCAAGAGATGAGGTTTCCACCCCTTCCAATTATTCCCCCTCTCTGATGTCTACCCCCGTGGGCGGGAAGGATCTAATGTTATCTTCGCGGTTCGTTTCCCCCGAGAGTTCCGCCCCAGAGGTTGGTGGCTTGGGCTCCGTTGACCAAGCACAATCGGAAGGGAAGATTCTCCCGAAATATCGAGGACCTTCCCAAGCTGGGATTGCGTTGACAAAGCCTACAAGTACAACCCCGAAGGACGACCAATCGCAAGTAGTCAGAAATGGTCCCCCCAGATGGCGCTTCCTTCCGTTCTTCCGGGGGGACTTGAGCCAGGGTACAGTTTCCACCGACCCCACCCCGACCCCCGGGGAACCCGCGGAAATGACTGCAAGTTCCACAATCCACAGACCAAGGAAGGGAGATATCATATGTCTCGGATATGACAGCCTGGACGATAGAGCCATGAGAAGGCTGGAAGGTAGGTCTGACCACCGTCCCGTAATTGGCAGTTTTGCGATATATCTCTAGAGCACTTAGACTGTATCTTTTCCATTCGATAACATACCCTTAGGAGACGACTGCACATCAGATACCACGTCCCATAGAATTCCTTTTCTGAGTCTAGCACAGATTCGATACAGCCATTTGCAGAAAGACATTCGTATTGCACTATTGCTACACAAGTTATAGAAATCACCCGGAGATTGTAACTTCGACCTCGACACCGGGCTCCAAGTTCAAACTGGTCTAGAGTAAGCAGTGAGATGTCGAAAACCCACAGAATCGAATGGAGACGCACGATTTGCTTCACGACCTCAGAAGAGGCGTGCAAGTCAATAAGACGTTTGTGGACCTTGAGTTCATAATGATCCCATGTTTTAGAGCCTTCACCGCAGGGCTACAGTCGCAGGTTAAACCCAAGTGACATTTGTAGAGCAGCGAAGTACGCACGGATTTACGGGCGGTAATCTTCAAGACCTTCGTGGGGAGCCTGACAGGTCCCTTGACGCGAAGGTTCTTGTCATTTGCCCTGTTGATGAGATCGGTCGAGACTGTGAACTAGGTGAGCATCGAAGTTGGTTCAAAGAAGTGAATCACGGAGCACGGACATTTCTCAAGGTTCCTGACGTTTCCAGAGGTCAGGGTGATCCTGATTTTGTGAATCTTGGCTGGTGGAAGGGGAGCCCCGGTGGCATCGTATTCCTTATCTCCCTTAGCGACGTAACTCATGGTGATATAGAGTCAGAAGGTGACTAAATGCGTTCCATCGTCAGTGCCGCATACAGCCTCTCATCCCGCAGATATATATCTCATACCTGAGGGTTCGTGGTGGTCGAAAAAGTTGTTGATCTGAAAAATAAGGTTTGTAGTTTTGATCGGTGACCGGAATCTGCCGGTCAGCCTTACCCCAGGTCGGTCAAATGCAAGGTCCGTGTTCCTGCTCCGTTTGTGTTACTCGCGCGTGGCTGTTTGATCTCCTTCACCAGGGTTTAACAAATATTATCCTCCGGATTATGATGGAGAAAAACACGGAAGCTTGAACAGTTACAGAGGCCAGTAGGTCGCCAACCGGGGACTCAGTCTCAGCTTATCTGACGAAGCAACAGGAAAACATGCCCTCGGTGACCGAGCCAGGAAGATTGGAGAAGGTATCCTCATAACTCGGTTTGAGTTACCGTTCAATATCTGGTGGTACGTGTCGTACTGTTACCATTTTACCCGATGTTTTCCCCTGAGATAAGGACAGTGGCACCTGCGATAACCACATCGGAATGGGCGTGAGATACAACGCTGAGAAGAAGAAGATTGGACAGTATTACTCTACGCCAATCTACTCGTTCAGGTGTAAGTGTCATTTGTGTTCTGAGTGGTTCGAGATCCAGACGGATCCCAAGGTATGCGACACGTCGCCACCTTTCATCCCAGGCACTTTTACATGTCACCTTGTGTAGAACACGAGATACGTCGTCACTTCTGGTGCGAGACAGAAGGACGAGGACTGGAATCCCGAGGATAATGGCGGGTTCGCTGTTCACGGTGAGCGCTACTTATAGAAGGCCACGGTGATACTCAATTGAACTTGTAGATACCGAGGGGAAGGACAGGCCTGTAGACCCTCTGGCTGCACTCGAAAAGTCAAGAGAGTCACAGAACTACCTGACGAAGGTTCAAGCCCCCCGGTTGGAGGAAATACAGGGCTTGTCAGACAAGTATAATGAAGATCCATATACTGCCTCAGTCAGAGCCCGCAAGAGGTTTAGGGAAGAGAAGAAGGTGGAGAAAGCAAGGGAGGCGGCGGACAGTGTGATCAAGTCGCGGTATGGTCTCCCTACAGAGCTGAAGTTGTTGGAGGGGGGTTCCAGTGAGATGGACGAAGCCAAGAGGGAGTGGCTCAAGGCACGGAGGGAGTCAACGCAGTCAAAGAGAACCAAGGTTGACTCTGTTGTTTCGCTCAAAGCAAGCATTCTGGCCAACACGACGAAAAAGAGGAGATGGTCAGGTTTATTCTAGTTGTCGTGCTCCTCGGCCCTTTCTGTGTGGTAGTGTACGATGTAATATCTGTATGTGGAACAGGCAACGGGAGGATTCCAAGGACGAGTTTGAGTGTGACCAAAGATGGTGCATCCTCCCCGCCTACTACTTAGCGAGTCGAATGTCTCTCGTCCTGACAATTCGTGCATCATCGATTCATCCTTAACGGTCAGAACCCCGTTGAACTTCGCACAAGAGCATCCCCCGTGTACAGCTGCTTACAATATGGACGGTGCCGACACTCGGCTGATACCATGAGGCTGGGTGCCACCCGCGCCAGACAAGTGGTCTCTGCCTTCGGCCGGAAGTTCGACGCTTCCAGGCCCTTGAGTCCGTCCGGGAGGTGCCCCAAGTCTGGCACAGTCATAGTCTGGCACACCAGGCGTGGTTCACGACTAACTTTGTCCCCATCGAGGTATCGCTGTGGCTTGTTGCTCTGGCCTGGGCTCCCATCTTTGTCATCGTTCGCAGGGTAGGTACTGCTACCAACATCGCAAAGCCCCCCAATGATCGACCCCGACTTGAGACAATTGAAGGCTACTGCCGGGGTCATATTTCCGGCTCCCAACCATTGTCCGCAACGTCGAGCATCAACGGATGTCGGCCGACCACTGAAGTGGACAGGTGATAGCCTGCAAGCTGGTCGGTTTATCTCAATGGCCGTTGAACGTATTCCGTGGAATTGACCGTGCGCTCGAGGGGGGAAGTGAGCGAGACCATGGTCACAAGATATACAGAGGACTGAGTGTTTCGTATGCATCTTTTGTCATAATGATAGATAACAAAGGCAGAGCATTAGGTATTAAGTGGCGACAGATGACAATCGCACAAACTCAAGTAGATTCCTTGTCGACAAGATGCTCTCCGTCTTCAGTGAATTCCACATTTTCCTGAAGTGAGAAGTTTGAGAAGGGAAGAGTAAGAAGCGGGAGGCCAGGCTGACCTTGTGACTTGACGACTTGCCGATGTATTTTGTGTGGTCTGGGCATGGCCTGTGAATTTGCGACTCATCGTAAGGGAAGGACATACATCCGTAAGCAACCAATGTCCCCTTGTCGTTCGTAAAGTCTACCCTTGTGTACGCGAGCGACCTGCCCATCGCAGTCACTACGGCTTTCCCGTGGAGCATGTCTCCAACTGTTCCCGCAGGTTTGATGAACGACGTCCCGATATCGGTCGACACTCCGGTCATGAAGTGTCCCTTGGAGGCAACAGCCAGTGAACCCAGAGTGTCCGTCAACGACATGATTAATCCACCATGCACCGTCTAGGACTGTCAGAACCACACCTCAACGACTGCACGGTTAGGCCCTTACCCCGACTCTGTTCACTTTTAACGAGTCCAGTCAATGAGATCTACCCTCGAACGAAAGAACGAACGAACTCACAGTTATACGGCTCGATCTTCAGCGAGGTTTTGACCATTCCTGGTTTCGCCGATAGTATCTCAAGCTGAAAACACGCTTGAGCAAGAGTTTGTCTCTCGAATTTAGCACACGCGAACAGACATTAGGGAAACAATGAACATCATGGCCTGAGAATGCAGCCTTCAATCCCCCGGGTTTCCCGAACGTAAGACGTGACAGACCTTTGTTTTCCACGAACGAGTGCCAGACCTAAAGGAAGAGACTGTAGGGATGGCCTGGGTGTTTCCAAATGATATATGCCCTCACCCTTCGCGTGAACCGCAAACAAGCAGACATGCCCAGAAAAGTGGTACGACGGGGTGTTTGTCACGTTGCCCCGACAATTCGGGATCCGGCTAAGCGCCGATCCCCTCTCCCTCCCCCTCGTCATGAACTCAGAGAGATCCGTGCTGCTGCCAACGGTTTTGGGGACGGGCAACGGCTCAGCATACACGCTAGATACTATACATTTTTCAAGACCGCCTACTCCATCCTCGCACGCTTCCGCCCCCAGCTATGGTTCAATCCCGGACTCAACCAGGACTCCGCCTAGCAGGTCTAGGGACATTGTTGTCCGGGCGGGCCTCAAGATGGCTCTTATCTTCGCTATCAGCTGTGTTGTTCTTGGTGGGACACTATGGCTAGCTCTTCCGACTCTCGACGAGTGAGTACTCTGCGCGGTTACTTTTACTGCGGCACTTGCCCACAGGTTGCACATTTCTAGCGAGGATCGAGATTCGTTAAGGATACCCAGATCGTTTGCTCAACTGCAAGAACTGAACCACCTATTGAAGAAGTACAGAGACATATATCCATTCCGTGTGTTTGTGTGCTACGTCTCTGTCTATCTCTTGTAAGTGGCACATATGACCCAACTCCATCCCCCAGCTGAGCCTGTTTTGTCTCGTTAGTTTACAAGCATTCTCGTTGCCGGGCTCGATGTATCTCTCCATCCTCGGTGGCGCTGTCTGGGGAGTGGCCCGCGCTCTTCCACTAGCCTGTACGTGCGTCGCCACAGGCGCCTCACTGTGTTACCTCCTCTCGGCGGCACTCGGACCGGCGATCTTGACGTTACCGAGGTGGAAAGACCGGCTGGAGAAATGGTCGGACAAAGTGCAGGCACAGAAGGAAAACATCGTTTCCTTCCTGATCGTGTTACGGATCGCACCGTTGCCGCCACATTGGGTGGTAAACGTAGTCTGCCCGCACGTTGGGATTGGACTGGTCCCATTTTGGGTCAGCACGTTCCTGGGAGTCTTCGGCGTCTCTGTGATCCACACCACGATTGGAGGTGGACTGGATGAGATGACCTCCGCGGACGATTTCCACCTTCTCTCGTGGAGGAATTTCCTCTTGTTGTCTTCGGTCGTGATTGGGGTGCTGATTCCGGTTGGGTTGAGGTATTACTTGAGGCGAGGGGTTGGAAGCATAGACGACATTGAGGCTGTGTCAGCGGGTGACCAAGGCGAGGACCGGATATTGGCCCAAGGACCACCTGGACCGGTTGGGAAGGGGAAGCCAACACACATCATCTACCAAGACGAGAGCGAGAGCGAGCCGGAGGACGAGGACGAAGAAGATATCATCCTGGAAGCAGGCCCCGTGGTAATTATCAAGTCGCCGTCTTCACCATTACCACCTGGCTCAGCCCAGTCACCCTCATCTTCGACTGGGGTGCTCTCATGATCTTTACGGACGATTGCGAGGATGAATTTATTTATTTTTGCGATTATTATGTATGATGGATTACCGTAATTTCCCAGTGTTTGTGTATTACCATGTATAGGAACTGCTGCCTTTTATAGAAAGACGAAACTGAGTTTTTGGGAAGCAAAATAATAATTTCCGGAGCAGCTCTCGTCCAGCAGAGAGGACACGCACCGACGACTGGCTTAACCCTTCTCCATCCCCTCCCTCTTCCACCGCCGTCGGCCTCTCCCCCGTCGTCGTCCCGTCCCCCGCCGGCGTCGGTCGCCTTCCTGAGCAAGCGTCCGACTGCGTTGCTAGCGACCTAGTCGACCTCAGCTGGTCATCAGCCACCAACTCTCCCAACCGCCTCGCGCGGGATCCAACACCCCTACAATCTCGAAATCGAGGAATCTTTCGGCTCACTCGAAGTACATCTCTATCCCTATGGCTGATCCCCTCGCACAGTTTCCGATGCTGGGCTCTGGATTCAACTCTCAGCTCGTCCCAAACCCGAACACGGCCGGTGCCTCGCAACAGCAGCAATCCTCAGACTCGATGCAGTCCATCGGTGGCCTGCCCAACCCCGAGCATAGTCGTATGTGGATGCAGATACAGCACCAAATCAACCAGCAGCGCGCGACGTCGGCTGGGGATATTGTCGGATCTCAGGTAACCTCGAATTCATCCTTCGTCCCCTCTTTATCTCTCTCTCGTTTCTCTCTTCCCCTACGTCTTCCTCCCCCAATTCCCGCCCCCTCTCATCACTATCTTGTGTCCGCCTTTGTGTTTTGTTTTTTCCTTCTTCAGCACCGCCCTCCGACCGGTCCTCGCGTTTAGCTTCCACGCTCCGGTTTGCTTACGTCAGCAGTGGCTTTTTCTTACGTTTCTTACCCTGCCCCCTCCCTTACCAACGGCCTTGTGAACAGCCAACTGATCTTCCTCTCTTCCAGATGGTCGGCCAACAACAGCTACAACGTCCACCCTTTTCCGTGGGTCATGGCCCTAGTATCCAACATAATAACATGCTCAGTCAATTCCAAAACAATGGAGCTATGAATCAGATGGCTGCCCCCCAACTTCAGGCCGCATTCCAGCAAAACCGACCAACTCCCGCCATGCTTGCTAGTTTACAGCCTACCCAGGCTAGGCAGCTCGAGCTGATGATGGCCCAGCATCAACAACCCCACAACAACCTCGTCGCATCGCGCCTCAACCCATCACAGTCCGTTCAGCAAGGCTTTCCTCAAGGCATGGTCGGTGGGAACCCCGGTCCTGGACAACCATCACAGGGTAAGCCTTTCTATTACCACTTCAGTCCTCGTTTGACGTATAAGTTTAGTCAACCCCGGTACCGTGGCTCAAATGTTCAATGGCACGACACCCCAGGACACAAAACGCGCTGCTCTGCAGGAATTACGAGATCGGGCTCAACACCTCCATACGAACATCAAAGTCATTGAGCAGCAACAAGCCGCACTCGCCAGTCAGCGTTCAATAATGCCCGAGGGCGCGTTCCTGCAGAAGATGGCTATTGCCGAACAGGACATTGCGCGTAAGCGAGCTGTCCTCACCAAGTGGAACATGATGCTCTCTGCGAACGGCATGCCCCCTATCGGTCCAGGAATGTGAGTTGCCATAATTTACGCACGCCATCTTAGCCCGCTAAGCACTAGCACTTTAGTGGCCAGATGAATCCGCCCGGTCCCCCCTCTCAGCCCGGTGTTATTCCTCCCCAGAATACACAGGGTCAACCAACGTGGATTCCTGGAACGCAGCAGAATCCAACCATCAATTTTTCAGGCCAGTCATCTCCCCCGCCCGGAGTTCAACAAGCTATGGGCGGTCACATGAATATCCAGCAACACAACTTCTCGCAGGTTCCTCAACAAAACCCTGGAAATGCGATGTCGCCTCCCCAGCAACAGCCTAACCAGAGCAGTATTCTCGCTCCACCTCCGACTCTCCAGAGTTTCGCCGGGACATCTGTTCCCCCGCTCGATCGGTCCCGTTTCCAGGCCTCATATCGGCACTTCTGCTCGACGAAGAAGCTTGCTATCAACGAGGCTGCGTTGAACATTCAGGGTAAACAGGTCGACCTTCATGCCCTTCACGATGAGGTTCTCAAACTTCGTGCCACCGGTCGGGTGAGTTTTCTCCTCCAAACCCCCGAGTTTGCCTTCTAAGATCGGATAGATTGCCCCCAATTTTTGGCACATCATTGGATCGAAACTCGGATTCTCCTTTGATGAGGATGTTGCCGTCCAGGTGGCCACCATCTACAAGCAATTCCTTTACCAGTTCGATACCATCTACGTTGCCTCCTTCCTCCAAGAGTCCCAGAAGAGGAATGCAATGAGCTCACAACAAGGCCAACCGCAGTCTCAAAACCCCACCATGCCCCCTCAACCGCCCCCGTCAACTGGCCCGACCCCCGCTGCGATTAATCAACAATCCCAGCCACAGAGGCACCTCGCTGCTTCCCAACATCTGTTGCAGCAGACTTCGCAAGGACCTGCCCTGGGCTTCCCTGGCAACCCTCCCTATAGCTTCCACCAGATGATTCCTTACGCCTACATCACTGCGAATGAATTGAAGATGCGCGGTATCAATGAGCAATTCATTGCGCATGTGGAAGAGAAGCGTCCACAACTTCAGAGGTTCATCGAGCAGCACCAGGAGATGAAGAGGAAAATTACGATCGGAGGCGGAGCAGGCGCCGTCAACAACACCCCTGGTCTGGGCATGGGCTTAAGCGGGATGTCTGGGACACAACCCCAGCAGACGCAGTTGCAATCCCAGATGGTAATGAATGCGCCCCAACAGATGAATCCGAACGTCAGGCAAGGGATGCCGTCTGGTATGCAAGGCGCAACCTCCAAACCAACCGAAGGAACTGGAGTTGGTCTAAATAACATGTCTGTTACTGGGTCCAACGATGCTATTCAACGGTCACAGATGCCTCAGCCTCAAGTGCTCACCCAAAGTTCCTTGGCAAACGCAATCCAAAACCCGAACGCGTTTCGGGGGCGCCCAAGTCAGGAGCAAATCAACAACGCTGCGATGTTCGTACAGCGAACGAAGAAGGACTATATGACGCGAAGTAAGTCACTTACTGTTGTTCTTCGCCGTGTCCGGCGAGCTTATCGGTCATGTCTTTTGCTGATACTCCAGGTATAGCCGCCATGAGATTCACCAACGTTCCGGAAGACCAACGGCAGGAGTACTCAACTGTCTTCGATAATCTTTGGAGGTTCGTTATCGAGGTCGACCCAAAAATGACAATGTATGCCGTGCTGCTGCCAGAAGATCTCGTGAGGAGGTTAATTGCCATGGTAAGTCCGTTCATCATCCTTTAGTCATACCTATTGCCGACATATGATCCAGGTTTTGACTTGTCAACAACAACGATCGCTTCTCTCTTCCAATCCTCCGAAGTACCTTCTGGAACTCCCAGCTCTGAAGATGATGACCGGCCAAGTCCAAGAATGCATTCTCCTATTCAACCGAGCCTTGACTACCATGAACGGCGGTAACATGCCACAACATCATCCGCCACAACCCCTCCAACCTCAGCCGCAATCGCAGACCCAACACCATCAACCTCAGCAAGTCCCTCAACAGTTACCTCAAACGGCCCTTCAGCCATTACCTCAACCCCCACACCCTTCAGTCCAACAACACATTGCCCCGCCGTCCGAATCATCCCCTCACAATCAGGTGATACCCCCCAACATACATTCTAGGATGCCTAGTCTCGGAAATGGCCCCAGCCCGAGCTCAACCAAGCCTCACACTCCACCCGCCGCGGTCAACAAGACCCCTTCGTTGTCACATGCAACCCCCAACCGTGTGGTCAACAAACAAACGCCTGCATCCTCAGACAACACACCTGCCATGCCAGCGGCGAGCCCGCCCCAGTCCATTCCCACACCTGCAACCACCAGTATCATCGACGCTGCTTCACCGGCGACCACCAAGTCTCCCAAATCGAAACCCCGACCCAAGGCAACGAAACGCAAGCCCTCCGTGAAGGGGTTAGCTCAGGAAGCTGGAAACTTACCATCCCCAGCATCTGAACAACCGATGGTTGTCAGTACACCCGCGCCTCCCACTCCCATCACCTCTGTGCAAACTCCTGGGTCCGACGGGAGTACTAAGAGGCGGCGTGAGGACGAGGAACCCCCACAGACTCAGAGCGCGCCGTCACCAAAGAGGGTCAAGACCGACTGGGAACCTCGCGCAAATGAGGCTGCTCTCAAGCGTAGCGAGGAGGTTGAGAGCGTTAAAACGGATGAAGAAGCATCCAAGCTGTTGGAGGAAGTTGTTGGGCTAATCGCCCAAGCCCAGACCGTGGATGGACAAGCGTCTATGGCATCAGATATCTCCGACACTCTGGACCAGATTCTCAAGTCATACACGGCTGGTAGCAACTTACCTTCCGTCGGGGATATGTCTGATGCGTCTCACATTGACCATCGCCCGAACAACAACTCTACTTCGTCCAATGATGTTCTGGCTATTTCGGATGAATTTGGAGATTTCTTCGATTTTTCGTCGTATGACACGTACTCAAAGGCGACCACTCCAGACTTGGTTCCGACTTCGTCGACAAACACTAGTCCTGAGTCTGCTTCCGATGGACCCGCCCATACTCCCCTCGCGGTTGACACTGGGTTTGGCGATGAAAGTCTCAATGGCAGCTCTGACATCAGAAAGTTGGGGTTTTGGAGCGAGATAGATGGTGGTGAAGGTGTGATGTACCAGCAGGACAACTGGAAGTGGGGTGGTCAAATGCCGACCATGGATCCTGCTTGGGCTATCTCCACGACAACAACACTTTAGAATCGTTTGCTCTGGATCTTCACAGGGATTGTGCGCATTTTCCCCCACCTTTATTACAACTTTCCTCCCCGTGCCCTCTCTATTGGCTCGTTCATAACTATTTCCGGTTCAAGATTGCTTTCCTCATCTTTTCTCATCCTCCTGATCCCTAACATTTCTTGCTTCATATCTGTACACCCTTTTATAACTCCCCCCGCCCCGTCCCCCCACTTGTCGTACGTGCTATCCCAGGATCTTTCACCTTTTCTTAGCTACACTTCTCTCTGTTTCTGGTAGTTTCCTTATCTCTCTGTGTATCTCTATCATGTTGTGTTTGCTATCGATATAATCATAGGAAATTACAGTGCAGCTTACATATATAGTGGGGGGGAACAACCAAATACTTCCGATATCTGCTTGGTCATGTCCGCCACATCGACCGATCCCCCCGTGCAAGGCTTGTTCGAGGCCGATGTGTCCGCTACCCCGACGCCGCCCGCAATGGCAGAACTGTCGGACCCTTCGACATACAAGGTCTATCGACCACCCAATACTTTAGACTCGACGTCCTCAAAGCGTCAGTCCAGGTTTCCGGTTACGGATGCGGCTTTGCTGACGGATCTATGAAGAGATCGCCGACGTTCCAGCAACGTATTTCGAGCCAACCACAGCGGACATAAGAGCTGCACAAAACTCACTTCATGCTCGTGCGGAAGCGTTAGTCAACGCATCATTCAGAACCAGGGAGATGAGGGAGGCTGCTGAGAAAGTGAAGGCAGATAAGTACCCGACGGTAAGCAGCTCGTCGCCGGAACGAAAGCATTGGTCTCATTGTGGCCCGAAGGCTACAATTAGGGTCAAGTTTTCAGACAGGACCCAACTGGAAAAGATATTCCCTTCTGCCAACAGGATCAAATCAGTTTACGCGTTCGTGAGGAGCCTATTGCGCGAAGATGTCAAACCCACCAAGTTCATCTTATGTTCGCGGAACTGTCTCCTTTTCTCCCGCGGATACTGACGTGTGTCACCGTCTAGACCAGACTCCTCCGCCACGGGAGTTGAAGGTCTCAGATCCCAAAGTTCGGGACCTTTCCCTCCTCCAACTGCAGCTAGTTCCTACAGCAGTCCTGCACGTCAAGTTCATCGACGAAGCATTAAATCGTGAGCTGCTGCTTAAACAATCAACCCTCCTGCTCAGTCATGTCTGCAGACAATAACGTTCAAGCCCCCCTTGTCCCACTGGTCCTGGCCGGCGCGATCGACCTCCCTCTACCGAGTACGAATGAGTCAGATGATAAACCACAGCCTAGTGGCGGGCGAACTCTAGAGGCAAGCTCTACCGGGTCGTCAAAATTGCCTCAGAGGGGGGAGTCCAATAACCTTGGGCTGAACACTATTGAGGCCCAGAAGAAGCTTGGAAAATTCTTCAAGGGTCTTGGACCGAGTAAGACATCATCTCTTCCGCTGATACTGGGGCTGATTTGTTCCGCTCAACCAGAGACATGAAATTTGGCTCATCACTTATGTATTCGACGCTTGTTGGTAATGTCAAATACTGCTTCGTTATTCCAGTGTTCCATGGCATGCTTGAGTGTGATTACTGGCTTGTACTTTATTATGGATGTTCATCCAACCACTTGGCAACCCTTCCTACAAGATCACTCTTTTTCCCACTGACACTTTCACCTTTGTGCCTCAAGAATGCCTAAAGAAAGCTCATTCAACAACCCCATATACCAAAGGAAATGTGGTATTATCTACCTTGAGTTGTTCAACAACAAGCTGTATGCTTTGTGTCAGAAAGGATTATCACCAAGAATTGTTATATACCCACCTTGGATAGTTTCCCAGACTCATACATACTCCTGATTTCTGTTTCATCAACCCCAATTTCCTTTGATTGGGATTAAGTCATGATTGGCCATGAAAAAACAAACTGAAAACACTTGACTAACCATCTTCCGCTTGGAACCAATGGTTGAAATAATAGTATGTGATGATTCATCGGAATCAATAAGATTTCTCCATGTCTGGAGAAGAATACCAGTACGCTAGTTAAGTCTGGGTTAGATGATATTGGAATCTCCACAATCACAGTTACCTTGTGCATTGCTTTGTAGTTGGGAAGTGTAAGGTCCTCAAATGATTCTGGGTCAAGCTCTTCCCTGAATGCTGCTGCTTCCAGTTGCATGTTATGGTATGCCAAAGCTAGATTGAGATACATTGAGATAATAAGAAAAAATAGGTAAAAGCATACATTACCTGGGTTTGGATTAGAGTCAATTGGATACCCACTATCCTTCTTCAGGGACAACTTGGCAATCCAGGATCCAGCTGCTTCCACAAGTTGGTGGGGTGCTATCATAGGATTTAGGTTTGGGGAAAATTGGTAGTAAAACTTACAAACCCCTAATAGCCTCATCAATTGGTGCACTCCTGATATCATCAGCAAATGGGAGTGGAACAAGGTGAAAACCCCCAGGTTCATTCTCTTCAAGATTTTCCCCCTGTGCACAAGATGGTTTAATGAGAGTAATGGGTAGTTGGTATTCAGTACCTGAGGGAGCATTGCACAGAAGGATAGCACTGAATTTCTCCAGAAGAGAGCTAGGGCAAGCCCAGTTTTTTTCTTTTTCACCATGGATTTTAGAAGTGCACTAAATGTGCGCCTACTACCAGAATATGCCTAAAGACCTTGAGCTGGTGAATGTACCTATACCCAAATGGGACTCACATCTTCATCTGGATAGATAAAAGTTGTATGTTTGATGTTGTCTTCAAACAGTAGTTCTGAACAATCCTTGAATCCAAGGAGTTGTATCCCTTGGAAAATATTAGAAATGTGGGGGTGATGAAGGTTATAATCACACCTGTTTCAAGTCCAAAGGTTCTAAAGGCCCTGACCTCTTCTGCAGTATAAAATGGCTTGTAGGATTGAAAGTCAGTATGAAATCAGGGAGAAATATCAACACTCACACATTGTCCATGTTCTACCATCCTTGTACCCAGCTCATCTGGTTCCAGCCCTTCATCATCCTTTATGGCAGAATCTCCTAGTGTTGTACCAAAGAGAATCTCAGACTTCTTTGCTGCAACCTGCCTTTCCTGTATGAATAACTAGTCAGCTTGGTGATAATCACCTATCTACAAGACTTGCCTCATCAACATATGTTGTTTTTATTGATACAGGTTCAAGCTGGTCTCCTGTATCATAGAACAGCCGATATGACCCTTTCTTCTGCTCAGTAACAAGCCCATACCTGTGGAGTACATCATATAGCTCCACTTCCTGGTGCAGCCACAGCAGTACATACCCTTTCACACCAATTGTGAATCCTTCAGCTAGATGGAATGGAATGCTGAAGAGAGTTCGCTTGGGAACTTCCTTGATCCTCATATGCTCAAGTAGTTCCTCAATTCTGGTGGCAAAAATGGATTGTGGAAGTAAAGACTTGTTCTCGTCCTCTGTAAAGGTATCTGCAGGCAAGACTGACTGTTTCTCCAATCAGAATCCTTGGGGGAGGAAGACAAGAGACTGGGATCACCGAATAAAATATTGACACATTAAATGGCTGATTCCCAGAGCTGATGAAAAAGGGTTCAACAGTGACTCCCGCTTGTGATAAATCCTAGCAAGAAGTGAGCATACACTGGGGTTACCAAGGGGATGTACTGACCACTAGAGTTGTCTGGGCAGATGTGGACAATTGTGTGCCACCCTCTCCGGGGTGTGGATTGTCTTGGTCTGTAACAAGGAACACCCGCTTTATTGCAGACTTCGATGCCCTTGGCCACTCCAATTAATCCAGTGCAACTTCTCCCCTGAACCAAACTCACCCGTCCCGAATGGCCCAGTTGCAACTCGTGAATACATCACCCAATGGCGCCTGTTCATTTGAGGGGGGAAATTGAGTTCTGAGATACTCGGGGTCGGAACGGGCATCTGTAGCTGTTATAGACCTGACTGTAGTGCAAGGTGATACGAACTACCTTCAAGAATGTGGATGATCTCTTTAATTTTTGATGCATTGATGGTTTCGATCGGCTGCAGCAAGAAAGTGTTTGGCTTGACTTCGGGACCAGAGTCCGGTCCGCCTGGTGCTTTGGTCTGTTTCGAGAATTATCAGGTTTAGTTTCATAAGTGTTCGCCCACGTACAGTGTTGAAGAGGAGAATCCCAACAGAGTCTGCGGGACCGACGATGGCTTTCCTCTTTTGAATCTGCATGGCACCATCGAGGGCTACTAATAGGTGAGAGGTCTGTACGCCTTCGTACATAGGATCCTCGCGCGATTCCTGCATGGATTCCGAACAATCGATGCAGAATAAAATCACGTCGCGTTTGCCCTCGAACCACTGGGCAACAATTGGATGAGTACATGGAGCGACCATGGAATGTGCGAACCTACGGAGGCGTCCTGCAGCTCATCTTGATCCTCGTCTGCAATTTCGTTCCAGTCTTCGTATGCCATGTAAAGCGTCTGGACAGAAGTCGGGGATTGTCACTAATTAGTGGAAGAGGGTCACGGGACTCGCCAATGGCTCGCCAACTACCCCCATTGAGAGAGATCTCGCTCTCAGATATCCTCAACAAGGCCCCACCCATCCCAAAGATAAAAACGGAAGAGGACGTGGAACTTTGGAAAACAACCAGGAGCTATAGTGACCTTGGGTTGTTCCTACAGAGGCTGAATAAAGCGGTGGTCGGTCACTACCTCCCATTCACGCCCCAGCACCCCAGCCAGGTCAATCGTTCGATACTTCCTATCCTCAAGGTTTTGACTGACCCTTAGCTTCTAGCATGTGGCTGCTGTTCTTGCAACTCTAGACGAGCTGGATACATGGATCGACGAAGCCCCGCCGTTACAAACACCCCAAAGGTTTGGAAACCTTGCGTTTAGGACATGGGGAAAGAGGCTGGAGGATGTACGCCCTCGGCGTTCAGCTTGAAACAGTTCTCTTTCTTGACCTCGATTCTCAGAACGTTGGCCAACTGCTTTCGACCACGCTTCCTGTCGGGCTCCACCCTGCGATCCCTTATCTTTCTCCTTACTTTTTGACATCATTCGGTTCTTTCCAACGTATGGATTATGGATCTGGACATGAAACATCGTTTGCAATATTTCTGCTGTGCCTATCACTCCTCAGATTTTTCGCATCTGAACAGGATGAAGAACAGCAGATAGTTCTCCTTCTCTTCGTCCGGTACCTCCGACTTTGTTGGCGACTCCAGGATGTATACAATCTAGAACCCGCTGGAAGCCATGGGGTGTGGGGGCTGGATGATTACTCATTCCTGGGTTATATCTTCGGCAGCGGTCAGCTCTGCGGTGCGCATTCCCGGTTTGGACTCGCCCCAATGTGTCTGAGATCTTTATCGCACAGACCAAACGGAGATATCAGTATCAGCGATACTGAACCCACCACTCCCTCCCACCAATCTATACTTCATGCAGATTATGCGGATCCACGAGTTCAAACACGGCCCCTTTCACGAACATTCTTCACAACTTCACTCGATTGCAGTGGGTGTGCCAAAATGGGGTAAGGTAAATTCTGGCCTGTTTAAGATGTACCAGGTAAGGGCACACGGTTTGTTCATCACAACGAGAGTGATTGACTGTAACCAAGGTTGAGGTTCTTGGAAAGCGCGTGGTCGTCCAACATATCCCCCTGGGTGGGCTTATGGAGTGGGAGCCAAGTGTCGACCGTAGCTCATATGTTCACGATCCCCGCGAGCAGATGGGGACAACGAATGTATTGAGGCCATCAGGGGCCGCGCAGAGTCATATGGGACTTAGTGTACAGTCTCTTCCGACGCTTTCCCGATGAGTACGATGAGTTAGCTTAGTTGTAACGTCTGATATATATGACCACCGCCGGATCATCCGATCCACTTGGATGGGTGTACTGCCCTCGGGAATTGCCGTTTCCTAAAATTTGGCCGCACAAAAAAGCCTGGATCAACAAAATCTCCCCAACGTCTCTCTCTCTTCCACCCCCATCTCTGAACGAATACCCCGTTCACTTTCTTGGTTATTTTTATTCCTATTTCTTTTAGATATAACAAGTCTCTGTCGTCACTTCGACCTCAGAGCGAAAACCATCCGCCATTTCTGCCGAAAGGAATAGAGATCTTCGTCTGCTGACCAGACCGTGAGTCCACGATCCCCAATGCATGGTTGCCAACGTCTCACTCAGTTCTGATCGCATTGGCTCCAGGTGGTCATCTGTTCGAGGTGATTATGATTGCTCACCTTAGTGGTCCATCCAGCCTCTCATATGTTTCCCAGGAGAACCTCCTTGACACGCATACATTTTGTTGTTACTACCCTTCGATAGCCTCGCCCGTTGCGAGGCCCACCCCCGACTGCCTTGAACCAAAGAGTTTACCGTCCTACCCCCACGCGGCGGTTCAGGCTCGGTAACCTTTGGTGCCTCCAACCACAAACCACAAGCTGCATCCCCCAGAATCCACCTACTTGATATACGAAAACTCTAAAATACATCGCGATCGCCAGCTTTCATCACTAGATCCACCTTCCCCCGGTACCGACCACACCACAGTTCAGATGTCTCAAGTTGAAGTCCTCCCAGTCCAGTCTCACATCGACTTGAGCTTCAGCTCTTCTAAGCTGGGCGATACCTTTTCAACCCGGTGGCACCCCGAAACCCATCCAATCGAAGCACCAGATACCGACGAAGAGCCCGATGCCTCCTTCCCCAACCTCCCGCCCCTCCAGTACGGTCACCCAAATTTCCACCTTAGAAACGGTGTTATGAAGGCCATGTCCCTTGCAGCAGATGGTGAACCCGATGCGGAACGCGCTTTCTTCGTTGCAGACCTCGGCCAAGTTTACCTTCAATATCAGCGCTGGAAGCGTTGCCTCCCTGAAATTGAACCGTTCTTTGGTACAATTCTCAGTTCTCCCGAAAGCCCACATTCTTAACTAATCCAACCTTTCGTTAGCCATCAAATCCAACCCTGATCCCTATGTCCTGCGTTTACTCGCCTCCCTAGGCGTAGGTTTCGACTGTGCGTCCAGTGGAGAGATTACCAATGTGCTGGGGTTGGGCGTTGTCCCCTCTCGAATCATTTTCGCAAACCCATGCAAAGCAACTTCATTCATCCGTCACGCTGCAAAGGCCAATGTCGAGATGATGACCTTCGACAATTCGGACGAGCTTTACAAAATTGCTCGATCGTTCCCCACAGCAAAACTTATCATCCGCATCCACACAGATGACACCAAGGCTTTGTGTCGCCTCAACCTCAAGTTTGGCGCGTCGTTGCTTGCGGTGCCTAACTTGCTCGCTAAAGCAAAGGAACTGGGCCTAAATGTCATCGGAGTTAGTTTCCATGTTGGTAGCGGGTGCTTCGACTCGTCTGCTTTTGTCGACGCCATCCGGCGCAGCAGGGCCGTTTTCGACATGGGAAAAGAAGCAGGATACGAATTTTCGATGCTTGATATTGGTGGCGGCTTCGAGGACGCAACCTTTGACGCGACTGCGCTTACGATCTCCGGCGCAATCAATACCTACTTTCCTGACCGAAAAGAGACAGGTTTGCGAATTATCGCGGAACCCGGTCGCTATTTTGTATCCAAGGCGTTCAGTTTGGCGACTAACGTCATCGCTCGTCGCACCCCCACCTCCGCTGAGAGCGAAGCGGAGAAACAAGAGAATCCAGACGCTCCGAGTGTCAGACGTATGTCCATCCCACCTCCCAAATACGTTGCGCTCACCTCATGCTAGTTTACATTAACGACGGAGTCTATGGCGCGTTCAACTGCATACTTTTTGATCACCAGCACCCCCATCCCTATGTGTTGTCCATGAACGGATCATTCCACGTGCCTTCCTCTGAGCCCCTGGCAACCTGCAGCGTCTGGGGACCAACCTGTGATTCCATGGATTGTGTTTGCCCCGTGACGCAATTGCCGGATGCATTACGTGTCGGGGATTGGCTCGCCTTTGACAATATGGGAGCGTACACCATCTGCGCAGCGAGCCAGTTCAATGGCTTCGAGGTCAGTAACGTTATTTACACGAGAGGCAGTGGGCGTGTTTCGAGCGAAGTGAAGAAGGCGTTGAGGAACCTGTAGTGCTAGCAAAATGGATCTATGCTTACGGACATGTTATACGGTTTCTGTAACGACTATTTGGTCCCTGCAACGGGATAAAAAAATGACCCGAGGCTACGCGAGCAATTCGATCTCATGAAGTAACTTTACTCGATCGTCGTCGATCAAAGCAGATCAGAACTTCCGTCGGTCGGCGGGGTACTACGGTAGTTCGTTTCGACGCATGCGTAACCGTTACGATGGCAATCGATGGCGGTCATCCGACGACATCCCACCTCCGCCTTTCTCACTATATGCGCTCCACAGCGACAAACCCGTCGTGCCAGTCGTCTCTTCGGTCGGTAGGGTAACGTACTTCTGACCTCACGGGCCCCTTCCCCAGGGAACCGTGCTTCACCGTGGCCCGTCTCGGGTGATTGCTTTAGCGTCAGGGCCAACAGGCGCGGCGCCGATGAATTTTGATCGGCCGAGCTGTTGCCAACGCGCTGGCCATGGCTGCTAGAAGCTTGTCTGCAGACGGAAGGAACCAAAAGCTGTCCCCGAATTTGCATTTTCGCCCCAAAGCCATGTAAGTACGGCGTGTCGTACCGTCGAAGCCCACACCTTCAGATCCCGCCCCTTACTGCCGTCTCGTGAACATAACCCCATCCCCAACATCACCCAAGTGTTGTTTCCTTTATCGTGATCCGTGGCCCAGAATCGACAGCGTATAACACGTTGCGACCGGTGCCTGTTTGTACGCTTTATTTATATACGGCACCATCACATTGTCCAACGGTCCCTCCCTCCTTCGATAGGTGAATCATGATGCCCTCGTCTTCGGTGAGAACCCGCGCACAGCTCGTACTCAACCGCCCTCCCTAAAGCAATGCCCCAGACTCGTCTAAGACGACCCTTCCCTCCGGATCCTCGATCCGACATCACTGTCACTAAAGGCCGGTATATCACAAGCAACGATCCTCGGGGATACATGTGCGTCGTTTCCGCCCTTCCAGCCTTTCGAAATCTGACCTCGCCCAAAAGCCCTGTATACGAGTACTCGCTCCGAGGACAGTGGATCATGATGGACATGGATGACGGGTACATCCTATGGACAGGTATATGGAAAGGTTAGTGCGGGTGGCTCAACGTTCCTGGCTAGATCTCAAACACCCATAAATCAGCGCTCGGTCATTCCAAAGGTTCGCTAAATGAACTACAAAAATCAAACACCCGATGACGCCGTCTGTTGCCAGCCGACATCGTGAAATTTCTAGAATCTGAACCAGAAGTTGCCCCGCTCATCCGTCGGATCCGGGGCGGGTATCTGAAGATCCAAGGGACTTGGATGCCATTCGAAGTGTGTACTTCTGGTCACTCCCCCCGCGCCGTTACTTACACCCCGCTAGATTGCCGAGCGATTGTCACGTCGGTATGTCGCGTCGCCGGAAGACGGATTGCATTAAGGCTCTTACATGTTGAATCCACTAGTGTTGCTTGGGATATCAGATATGAACTCGTACCATTTTTTGGGTAAGGAGTGCCCCCGTCACCTTACCAACAAGCTGACCAGTCCTCCAGACCCACATTTCCAGAGTCTTGCCTCGCCCCGAACGCCCCTGGTTTCGGAGAAATCATCCCGGTCGAAGGTCGCAGGAGGCGAAGTGCAGTGCCTCATTATATGGTCTCTGACTCAAACCATATGGCGTTCATGTCCTCGTTTGATCTTGCTGTTCGACCGTCATTCATCGAGCATCCCTCAGCCTCGTCATCGAATGTCCAACCGCCGGTCCATGGTATGATGTACCAGGCAAACCCTAACGCCCAACAACAAGGGTACAAATACATACCTCAAAACATCCGAAGGGCTTCCTTGCCGGAGATATTACCCCCTTTTCGCTCGCCCTCGGCTAATAGCACAGTCACACTACCGTCGATAAGCGCCTTCGACGACCACCCTTCGATGCGCGATTCCCCGTTGGCCGTCTTGAGACGCCTCAAGAACGATTCTTCGGACCCTGCATAGGTGTAGGATGTGAAGATCGATACCGTTTGCCAGATTACCCACTCCGTACGAGCTACTTGGGGCACCCACGATTCGAGCCAGGTTGGTGGACCCTCGTTGGCATCGCGGACCCGACCGTTAACCCTGCAAATTGTTTCGGTCTATATAGACCACCTGCCACTTCTGCGGATGAACATTGACGCGAGGGCCAACCCTACCAAAGTGGCGTAGAAGCGGTCGGAGGCATCGTGGATCTTTTTCATAATGTTGTCTACATAGTCATTGTACACATAACTGGACGTTTATCCTAATAGTGACCTGTGTAATCTGTCCCCAAAAGCGTACATTCTTCCTCCCAAGTGAGGATCAGTTCAGGTTGCAGTTCGTTATCTGATAAAATTTGAAATTTGAAATTTGCTGAGTTCATGTGCTTTATAATTGCGACACCGTCGACTTTGTAACAGCAAAGCTTTCGTTCGTCCACTCATGTCTGTCGTCGACGTCAAATCTCCCGAACACTTCAAATCTCTCCTCTCCACGGACCTCACCCGTGTGTCTCTAATCAACTTTTGGGCGCCATGGGCTGCTCCGTGCATCCAGATGAACACCGTCACGGAGGAGTTATCGAAGAAGTATCCTCAGGCACTAGTACTGCAGGTGGAAGCCGAAGAACAAGCAGACATCGCTGAATCATTTGACATCGAAGCCGTCCCCACCTTCCTCATCCTCCAGGTTGAGTATAAGGGTCACGTTTCATCGACTCCGCTGATCTCTTGCATGGACATCAGGGCCATACATTGCTCGCGCGGATAAATGGTGCCGATGCCCAGCAACTGACAAACTTGATGGAAAAGTTGGCAAAGCCCACACCATCGGTAGATCCGCTCTCATCGACGGAAAAGCCTCCGGCAGGTAGGTAGTTACACCCAATTTCAGGGCAAAATACTCAAGTCTTAAAAGCCCCTGCGGATGATTCCGAGGAGAAGCAAAAATTAAATGCTCGTCTGAAGGCCCTTATGGGGCAAGACACTGTCATGCTCTTCATGAAGGGCACCCCGGATGCACCCCGATGCGGCTTTTCAAGGAAGATCGTGAACCTCCTCAAGGATCAAGACGTGAAGTATTCTTCATTTGATATTCTATCGGACGAAAGTGTCCGCTCAGGTATTGGGGATCCTTGACAAAACCGTATTCCTGTACCTGAAGGTCTGACATTCTGCGACAACCAGGTCTGAAGGTCTACAATGACTGGCCAACGTTCCCGCAGCTCATCGTCAAGGGAGAGTTCGTGGGTGGCCTTGACGTCGTCCAGGAGATGGTTGATAGTGGGGAGTTTACGCAGCTCGTCGCTAAATAGATTCATTTACTTCTGTAACCGCGCACCCGAGTTCTATAATGCTATCACTGTCCTGGATACAAGTCCGATTACACCCCCGCCTACTCCATCCCAACCTAGGATCTTGGCGCGACATACAGGGCACCTGGGATTCGTGCATCAGCTTCACACTTGGGACTGACGTCGACATCCAAACCTTGCTTCCGCGCCCTCTGCGTCTCGAGAGAACCGCGCGCGACCAATCGATGCTTCCACCGCGTTGAATAGACATTCCCCACAACACACATGCCCACTGTAAACACGTGAGGAGTTATCACAGCCAATTTAGACCCATATTTACCAAGGTGTCATCGTGGCGTTTGTCACCACGCCAAAACAGATAGGGCAGGTATACGCGGTGAGGGGTTCAATTGTTGGTGATTGTTCCTTGTCATCAGATTGGGTCTGGGGAGGTTCATCAGGCTGGGACTCTTGCACATCATCGAGTCCCGGCTTCAATAAAACCTCTTCGAGCTCTGGGGAACGAGCTGGGCGTTTGCCTTTAGCCTTTTCCGACAGAGGGCCAGACGATGCGCCTTCGCTCTCATCATCAGAGTTCTCGAGCTCAACCCTTGGTCGTTTGGGGGAACGGCCAGCCTCCGCGTCATGCTCTTCCGCTAGGTCCGCCGAGTCTTTCGTGCGTTTTTTTGCCTCTCGTCCACCCGATTTTGGAGTCGGTTCTGGGGCATCGTTTGCGTCGTCTTCCCTTCGGTGCAAATTCAAGTCCGGTAATTCAACGTCTCCATAACCAGGGTGGCTGTTAGTGGGTCGGAGCCCAGACATGAGGTAATGAGAGAAATGTAATGTCGACACGATCGATCAATTTGATTCCGGGTGAAGCGGTGTCTGCATGTGTCTACTTACAAACAAGGGGGTGTTTTACATGTCCAAAACACACGATACAGTACCAGGTCAGTCAGACTTTTTCGCATCGCTGAAACTATCCGATGGACCTGGGGTGGGAGGGAAGTGGTTGTACGAAGGAGAACCTGGAATGGTGTCGTCCGGGTTCAATGACGTCGAACGAGATAGTAGAGACGGGGTATAAGGGACCCGCGGGCTATACGGTGGCGGCGCATTGATAGAGGGCGAGAGTGTACCAGGCAATGGAGGTACGGGCGAAGTCGGTCCAAATGAGGACCGGGTTACTGAGGGTGGTGGACCGAACGACAGCGTTCCTGGGCTGTTTGGAAGATAGGGAGAAGGCAAAGCGCCATTTGAGGTTCCCAAGTACGGAGAATTGTACGGGGAGCCATATGGAGAATCTTTCTCCACAACCCAACCGTTGCCCTGCTGTATGACCCGAGTCGATTCGGAACCCTTGCCTCTGGCTCGGATGTTCCCCCCCGCCCATTTAGACTTAGCACCGCTAACTTTCGTCGGAGTGGGAGGGACGAGACCAGAAGACTGGTCGGCCCCTTTAACAACGTCGATAGCTTTCGCACCCACGCGAACGGCGTAAGACACGCAGACAAAGATCCCCCCTATGACACCAATGCACCTAGAGAGGAAAGGGATAAACAACGGGTTTTACAGCAAAAAAAGGGAGCTACCTGATAAAGAACTGGCCAAAAGTAGTTGTCCTTTGATGGATCGCGATATTTAACGGATCGAGCTCAAACTTGAAGAAGATTCCTGGAGTACCTCGACCGTGGTCGACTTGCCGGGTGTAATGGGTAACACTGTACTGGTTCGCGCGCAGGGGTTCGCTCCGGGGTGCGATGTATGTCGTAGGAACAACGTGAAGGAAGTATTGGTAAGCGATGAAAGCTAGAATCGAGATTAGCTTTACAAATGGCAGCTGCTATATTGTGAAACGCACGCTCGTGAGTAAGCTCGAACGAATTGTCCAACGGTTGGGCAATGTCCGGGAAGTATGGGCCAAAGGAAAATTCTGTGATTACGTGTGACAAATTCATCACTGTTGAACTGATGAGCCTTTTTTCTTGCGCAATACAGAAATTGGACTAACAGCTATGGTCAACATGCTGATGGCTGGTATAGCCATGCCCAAGCGTTGTGACGTGCAAGTTCGCTGGTAAAGGGCAGTGTAAGCAAATTATGATTTTGACAAGATAGAATCGTTCACCTGTGACTTTCTTCACGGTAACAGTTCCAAATATACGGCAGGCACTTCCATCAGGGCGATAATTATAGGTCGGCTTAAATGCAGGGGGGTCGCGACGGAGGACGGTGTCCAAGAGACCACGAGATTTGCGAGACTGGGCAATGGCTTGACGGGCGGAAAGAGCTTGGGTGTGCTCCTGCAGGAGCGTCGCCTGGCCGACGTCGAATTGTGTCTGGGGAACAGTAAGTAGGCGGTCTGGAGAATGGACGAAAAGGAAGCACCCCATCCCTCCTGAAACCGTTACTGAGGTAGAGTCGGTCACCAACAGCATCCCTCAAGTCAACACTCAGATCTGCCTAGAAGTTCAGCACTCGCGCCGGAGAGAGAGAGAGAGGTGCTGAGACTAACATCCGCATGGCATGTTTACGACCATGTCAACGTTAACGTCCATGGTGGATGAGTTTTCGGCGTCGATGCTGAACTCGTAGTCGGGCCAGCCCCAGATGTATTCGCCGATGTCATTGAGAATGAGAAGGAAGGCCAGGAGAGAAACGAAGAGGGTGAGGAAACCGCGAGAATCCGTCCTGGCTTTGTAGGTGGAGGGCAGCTTTGGGAACGCATCGAGACGTGTGAGGTTCTCTGGAACGACCGCCTCGAGCTTGTCGATAACGGTCTCTGGCTCAGACTGTGCCATGGCAGCTGGTGGTAGCGAGAAAGGGGACGAGAGAAAAAGGAAATGAATGGACGACGTGGAACTTTGGTCGAGTGAGCGGATGAGGTGGTTAGCGGCCTAACTTCTCGGGGCTGCCCCCATCATCACGCGGTTTCCTCGACCACCATGTCGAAGAAAAGGCCAGAATGTCTGCAGAGCCATGCTCTGAACGTGCCCTGGGTTCAGATCCTCAAGAGAAAGCGAGTAGTTCTCGCATCTGCAAGCCCAAGGAGAAGAGAAATCCTGGCAATCTTTGTATGACCGCACCTCCTCATCACATCCCCTCCCTCACTCGCCTGACAGGGATTGAACCCAGAGGTTGTACCCTCAACCTTTGAGGAGAATCTCAACCTATCGCAATTTGAAGATCTTCACGAATACCCCGTCGCAACTGCCAACTTCAAGGCAGTGGATGTTTATCGACGCCTGGTGGTATGGTGTCAAATCATCTCACATCAAAATATCTGAAAATCGCCTCTTGGCCAGGAACAAGACCCAGATGACCCTCCCGACTTGGTTATCGCAGGTGTGGTGCAAAGGCATCCTAAACAATGATCGGACATCTTGACAGCGACTCTTCAAGCTGATACTGTCGTTCTCACCCACCCCCCGCCCACTCTGTCATCTACCCCATATTCAGAGCTACCTGGTTTCCGCCCAGACGTATTGGAGAAGCCGGCCTCACGCGATGACAATCTCCGGATGTTGCTCGACCTGAATGGGAATAGATGCGAAGTAGTTACTGGGGTCTCCATCGGTGAGTGCTGAACCTTTGGTGCCCCAGGAGCCACAGCTCGTGAGTCGTCTTCACCAACGGCGCATATCCTGCATGATGCTTTCCCATAACTTATCTACATTGTCCGACCTTACCGTTTGACGAGATCGCTTTCACTGATTACCCTCCCCTGCATCTATCTTGTTATCCACATGGTTTCTGACACCTTCATCAGATTATATCACCCATACCTAGTCTACCCCGTGCTCGAGGCGCCCGGGTATAAAATCCAGTGTGTTCCTCCTTCCATCTGTTTCTTCTCGGTTCAAAAACGTTGTCTCACGGGAGTAGTTCTATGGATGACAGGTCCCTTGTCACGTTCAGTGATAACCCTGTCAGTCTACTAGATGCGTATGCGGACAGTGGAGAGGGTATTGATCGGGCCGGTGGCTTCGCTGTCCAGGTGTGTTAAGCGGACGGTGATGGGTTTCACTGATTACTAAAGATTGGACCCAGGGTCTTGGGGGTATGCTCATCCGTGGAATCGAGGGAGATTTCCATAATGTCGTGGGCTTCCCAGCGGCAGCATTTTTCAAGAACTTGGAGATTCTGCTTGAAGAGGAGGTGGATTTTTTGAGTATCTGATAGCGATCCACCATCTTTGTCGCTTTGTACATTCTCCAAACTTAGATGTAACCGCAGGTATAGACGGTCGTTTTACCGTCCTTTGCAATATTCGAATTTCTCCAGAGGGTCATGAACCAAAGAACGGTCTCCTGCAATCTCCGTCTCGTGTCGACCTTGGTTCTTCCGACCGGGCGATTCACCAAGGCGACCGGATGCACTAGCTACAGGCACCGCATCCGCTTCTCACTGTTCCCGCCGTATCTGTCGTAACGCGTTGACAAATAACTCTGGACCCTCATATGGCTCCGTCAGTCATGAATCACTCAAGAGACCGACTCGAGGTTTTTTCCTCGTTCCCATTTTCTTCGCCACTCCCACTCCTCCTCCTATGGCTTTTGTCGGTCGCCGTCGCACCAGAGACTCGGTGGACGGCAGGATTCGTCCGAGGGTGTCATCCACCCTCTCCCAACTGTTCTCCAAGGCCAGGAGAATCTCCGTCGAACCCTCTCGTCCCTTAGCCTCCGATGGGACCTCCTCCTCCCAGTGGCTTGCCCGGTATACCACGGACCCTGTCACTACTTCCCCCACACCTTCCTTTGAAATCCGTCGGCCAAGCGGGTTGGGCCCACGGTCTAATTCACTCGGTTCGATCAGCTCCCTGGGGAGTATTCGCCATGCAGTCGTCGTTGATGTTGGTCACAAGAGGGCTGACCATCACCGACGTTCATCTGCCAGCGATTCGAATCTCCTACACTTTTTGGAGAGCCAGCCGGACACACAGCCGGTTCCGCGTCAGCTTATGGATGCAATTTTTGATAGTCGGGCCACGTCTATGTGCGAGACGCGGTCGGATTCTGCGTCGACTTTATCCACCACTTCAAGCACCCGCCCACACACCATCCCTTCGCAAATATGGGAAAACGTCGCACAATTCCTACCCCACCAAGACCTCTCATCCCTGGCCCGCGTTTCCAGCGATGTACTTCCACACGTGCGGAAGGCCATGTACGAAAATATCGACCTGCAATCCTTACTCCCAGACGCGATGCGCTTGTGTGTCGGATCTCTGGCATCATATCCGGGGTTGGCCATACTCGTGCAAATGTTCAATTCGCCCGTCCTTCCTTCTTTCAATGACCCGCAAGGTCCTCTACCCTCGCTCTCCTTCGCATTCGCTCTCTGTAACATGAAGAACCTCGTCTCCCTCTCTCTACCGCATTTCGACAGCGATATCTTCCATCACACCACATTCTGCCTACAACATTTAAGCCTGAGCTGTGAGACCATGCCCGTTCCGGAACAGGCCCATTTCTCCAGGTGGCTTACCACACAGCATGACATGATCTCCCTCTCATTGCCCGCTCTCACTGAGTTGACGCCCTATGTCCAACCTCCATCGGACCCAGACTTGTCCCTCCCCACCCTACCCACCCTTTCACCAAGCATTCCCAACCTCCGGAAATTCGATGGTCCAATGTCGCTGTTGCAGAGCCTCGTTCCCGGCCGACCGGTCTCGGAGGTTATTATTCACGTAAACAAGACACTTTATGATGGTCTCAAGCCGTCGCAATTGATGGGATCTATCGCGAAGTCCACTGCCTCCATCGAGAAGCTGTCAATCCGTTCGAGTCCATCTGCAATGATTGACACACGGACGATTGAAAGGTTGTTGATGTCAGCCGGCGCAGAGTTCGGCCCATCTGTTCTTCATCTGGAGATTAGTTGGGTCGCAGACGACGAGGTATGCACTCTGTTATCATTCTCGGGGTGTTTCCGTTGTTCAACACTTTTGGTTGGTAGTCCTTATACCGGCACATGCTGTCTATGATGCCCAGGTTCTCGAACCTGCAGACGCTGAACTGTGTCCCGGCATCAGCTTCACCCGGGGTGGTGCCCTTCGCCCCTTTCAACCAGGATCTTTTGACAAGTTCGGTCACATCGACTCCCCTGTTGTTGCCGTTCCCTCGGAAAGGTTCCCCAGAGACTACGCCTACACCTCAACTTCTCTCTCTGCCATTGCCTACCCCATTTGACTGTGGTGCGTCAGACGTCGCGAGGGCTCGGGAACGCGAGTTCATCAAGTCCTGGGCAAAAGTTTGCCCATCTTTGACCACCGTCACTTTCTTGTGCGGTGCAGAATGGTGCGTGATCTGGAGGATGAGGAGGATTAGCGTGAAAGGTGTCATGCCTGCGGGTATGACAGACGACCCTCCCATATGTGTGCCATCATTCGTGAGATGGAGACACGCTTGATTGTGGTTGTCTTCGTGTCCTCACCTCAAATACCCGTCATGTGTCAACCAGTTAGCTAGACACTCGTTCCCCTTCATCTTACGACCTTGGAAGATTGTGTGGTCTTGCGTCAGACCGGACTCACTGTGTATAGTTCTTGGATTTATCGTACTCAAGTAATATTTAGTGGAATACAATCATTTATTGCAGGACACCGCAACTACGCATCTGGAGATCTATCCAAGGGTTGGCCATTGAACGTAGATCAGTTTGGCTCGTGTTCTTATCCCGCGACCCGCTAAAGTAAGACCAATCCAACGGTGGAGACTGCCGTAGCTGCCAGAACAGCGTAGCCTGCTTGATAGGAGCCCTTCAATGTCAAAACTGGAGCGAAATCAGGTACTGCATATAAAGTTTCAAAAAGCACCCTTAGACATACATTTTCCGACATCCCACCCAAGATGCCTGATGCCATTGAAAGTGTGGAAAGCGAAGGGCGCGGCCAAGACGACCTTGGCGGAATACTTGACTGCCTCAGGAAGCCCAGAAATGACCTCCAGCACATGCGCAGAGTCGAAGGTCCCCGGAGCGACAAGGTATGCCAAGAAGTAGCCGTACATCACTACAATAGATTAGGGGCAGAAGGCCAAGGTGGACGTGGTGTGCTCACAAACACTGAGGCCGACACCAGCAAATCGATTGGCAATAGAGGAGACCCATGTCAATTGGGGCTGGTAGATGGTGAAATGGGGGGATGAGGGACGGCGGAGGCGCTGCCTGTTCAGTATGGCCTGGGATGAGCTTGGTGGGAGGGACTGAATCTGAACCCCGCTGGAAACGAATGTTCGTAAGCCTGGAATACTACCCGACCAGAGCCGTCGACCCCTTACCGTCGAAAGGCAATCTGTCTGAACGTGCTTTGGCCTGCCACAAAACCATCAGACATAGTTTGCACAACGATGAAGCACTACCACGCACCCAGGCGGGTCTGTAATCCCGGGTTGTTTAACGCGCGAGCAAGTCCGAGAGCTCTAGTGTAAGACATGGTTGTTCTGCAAGAAGGGTGTTCGCAGGTTACGGGGAATTATCCGTTTCCGGTAATGCCCGGATCAAACAAAAGTGAGTCCGTGGTAGGTAGGTATGTAATTCACACGAAAATCTAGTTAATTCCCTGCCTTCCAGTATGCAATGTCTCCGTCGACCACTAAGTGAGAATTAGTCGGCAACGACGGAAAAAGAAAGAGAAATCTTACTCTCGTACGGTTTGCCCTGTTGTCGCAGTTTTCCTGCGGCCTTGACAGCACTCTCGCTGCCGTGCTCTTTCAGATCTTCATACGACATGATTTCACCGCAAACAAACTTGTTCTCGAAGTCCGAACTGGTCAAAGGTCAGAAGAGGGACCACCCGACAGCAAACTGTCGAAACATACTGGATGACACCAGCGGCTTGAGGGGCCTTGATACCCTTCCGAATAGTCCAAGCTCTCACCTCGTCAGGACCACAGGTGAAATACCGAATCAACTTCGAAAGGGGGTCAGATACTCGCCGAGAAAGTAAGGGGTTATGCGTACATCTAAGCTGCTGTAACCTGCATGGGTGATCTTTCCCAACGCAGACTGTGCGCCGATACTCTTGAGCTCGGCCTCCTGATCCTCGTCGGGTAATTTCAGAAGTCTCTCTTCCAGGGAGACCGAGAACGGGATCAGGGGGTCCCCAGGATTGTTGGTATCTATCCAGGCCTTGATCTTTGGCAACCTGGGCGAAACCATAAGAACACGGGTCAAAGGGGCTAGGGACTGAGACAGAACAAACCATTTATTCTTTTTCCTAATGTAATCCTTTTCGCTAAGGTTTACCAAATATGTGACGGGCTTTGCGGTGAGGAGTTGAAGGGAATTGACAACGTCGATCTATGCACACGTTAGGAACCCGGTTTGGACTGGAAAAGATGGTCACGGGGCAGGGAAGCATTTCACTCGGATGAGAAAGACAGACGTTCCCAGCGTCCGTATATACACTGGGCAGGGATTGAATAGGGAAGTGGAATGTGGTATACCTCCTTGTTCGTCCATTCCGCTTTCCGGACGTCCTTGTTTTCTCCTGACAGCACTTTGAGTACCTTCTCTGTTGTCGCCTAGGGGTTGTAAGCGTGAATGTTTGTAAAGATGGTTCTGTCTATGCCACTTACGATTTCTTCTTTCCGAGCCTTGTCTGCAAGACTGGAACTCCCCAACGACCTGGTGGTCCTTTTGTTGTTCTCCAGCTGCTTCTGGACCCATTCAATATCCTTCAGACGCAATTCGGTCTGGATGATCTCCATGTCACGTATTGGATCCACATCACCCTCTACATGAGTGACTTCATCATCGTCAAACGCGCGGACGACCTGAAATATTCCGTCGACCGATCTCACGTGTGAAAGGAAGGCATTGCCCAGGCCAGCACCGGTGGACGCTCCAGACACTAGCCCAGCAATGTCCAGGCAAGTAAGGAAGGCAGGAACCCGAGATACGGGCTTGTATAGGTCACAAAGCCAATCGAAACGTGTGTCTGGGACCGGGATTCGAGCTTCCTGTGCGAGCCAACGTCAAATGCGCGAGACGTAAGACAGAGTCACCAATCACCTCAGGCTCAATTGTAGCGAATGGATAATTGAAGGCCTTTCCAAGATCTAATGGGGGATTTAATCACGGTCGGGGCGGAGGAGGAGGATGATTTCGTGACCTGCAGAGAGGGTCGTCAGCGGGCATGAAACGGACGAAGGTAAAAACGGACCTGTGTTGGATAACACGTTGAAGAATGAAGATTTCCCGACATTCGGCAAGCCTATGATGAGAGTGAGATAAGAGAATGTATGGTAGGAGCTGCCACGTACCGACGATTCCAATCTTGAGATTGTTGGATGGACGTCCGAGGAGAATTTTCTTCTCCACAACCGCTTTTTTTGGAGGCATTTTCTTCTTGAGCGACGGAGGGGATGAATGAAAGTTCCTGACAAGCGGAGGAGACCATCGCCGATAATCTTTCAGAAATTTACAGTTCATGGTCATGTGCTTGAGGACTACCGGTCACGTGGTGGGAGGGTCAACGAGTCAGGGCCATCACAATGATCACTGATCGCGCCTTGAAGACGATCAGTTTCACGGTTTCGTCCGTCGGAGTCCCGCTCACTGACTGATCCAGCGCGCATACTTATCTGTTTCCACCCTCTCTTGTCCTCTATCCACGCCCATCCCATGTCCACAACGACTCTCTCTGAATACCTTCTCGGCCGTCTTGCACAGATCGGCATCGAAGTGAGTAAAAGTCTTACATCTCCCATTCAGTTCTCAGCCAACCCCACAGTCTGTGTTCGGTGTCCCCGGTGACTTTAGTCTGCGTACGTTCCTCTCCCCACTCTTGACTCAGCCCATCTCACAGTGCCGCCGCAGAGTTTGTCGTACGTATCCGTTTGTCGGCTCTCATCCCAGAATATCTTCTTCACCGTTGATCTGAGTAGGAGAAAATCACGGATCACAAGACCCTCGAATGGGTCGGAACATGGTTTGTCTCCGACGACCTCATCCTTTCTCTCTCCATTTGGTGCTAACATTCTTTGCTCAGTAATGAGCTCAATGCCGCCTATGCAGCCGACGGGTACTCTCGCGTTAAAGGAGTACCCGGATGCTTATCAACTACGTCTGTGCAAATGGTTTTAGTCTCCGGCTTCGATCGTCTCATCGGCACTGTGTTAGGTTCGGAGTTGGCGAGTTGAGTGCAATAAACGGTATTGCTGGCTGTACGTGCGATTTTGTTTACATTCCTCACCAGCCCTGAACGCGAACGTAGCATTTGCAGAACGTGTTCCTGTTATTCACATCGTCGGAACACCCCCAACAAAACAAATGAAGGCCAAACCATTGTTGCATCACACGCTGGGTAATGGTCACTTTGAGGCATATAGCAAAGCCGCCGAGCACTTTGTCGTTGCTTCTGCCCTCTTATCGGAACCTTCCACAGCAGGAGCGGAAATAGACAGAGTCCTCGTGGATTGCGTTACCAAGGTAGCTCAGCACTATAATATCCCTCATAGTCTGTCCTTACGTCCCTCCGTCTAGTCTCGTCCCGTATACATAACGCTTCCAACCGACTTGGTTAACGCCGTTGTTTCGGCGGCGCCGCTTGATACACCCCTTGACCTCACAATCCCCGAAAACGACGCAGCTGTGGAGGCCGTCGTATTAGATGAAATCGCTAAACAAGTCTCCGCGGCCCAGGAACGAGTTGTGGTCATAGTGGACGGGTGCGCCCTTCGTTCTGGTGTTACCAGCGAGGTGAAAGACCTGCTGGAAAAAACAAAGTTCCCCGTGTTTGCTGCTCCCATGGGCAAATCTGCTGTCGACGAATCATACAAACGATATGGAGGCGTACGTCCCACTCTGGAGTGTCTAAAAGTCACTCTAACCCGTCCATGTGCAGATATACACAGGAAAGCCTAGTTTACCGATCGTTAAACAGACCATCGAACAGGCGGCAATAATCATCTTCATTGGTGCGATTTACAGCGACATAAACACGGGAGGTTTTAGCCACGACCTGCCCAAAACAAAGCTCATCGAGGTTGGGTTCATCACGTACCACCAATTCTCCCCTTTGTTCATTTTCGTTCGGTAGCTCCATTCCGACCGAACCGAACTGTTTCGCGCCGTGTACCCGGGAGTCGGGATGAAGCATTTATTACCCAAGCTCACAGCTAAACTTCCTAATCCTGCTTCCGTGATGGCAATGACGCCATACAACTATCCAATCCCTCAGGAGGAACATGAAGGAATCACCCAGCCTTGGCTTTGGCCTAGAGTGGGATCTTGCTTCGGACCTGACGATGTCATTGTAGCGGATACCGGGACATCAGCATTTGGAACATTGGACGTTCCTATGAAGTCTGGCTCCGTCTACATAACCCAAATTTTATGGGGAAGCATCGGATATTCCGTTGGTGCCGCCCTTGGCGCGGCTCTAGCGGCAAGACAGTGCCAAAGGGGCAAAACGTACCTTTTTGTGGGTGATGGGAGTTTGTGAGCACATGGACGTTTCTGGTTGAGTGACCAACTGAAAAGTCCTCCACAGACAGTTGACTGTCCAAGAGCTGTCCACGATGATGCACTTGGGCTTGAAACCAATCATCTTCGTACTCAATAACAGCGGATACACGATCGAGCGTTTTTTACACGGGCCAACGCAAAGTTTTAATGACATCGTTAACTGGTATGAACAAGCATTGTCGTCTGAATATTCTTGTTTCCTTATGTACCGAAATTGCAGGAAATGGACCAAGCTGCTGGACGCATTGAGTGATGAGAAGGTCGTGTCTGAATCTTACAAGGTTACGACCAAGAGTGAGTTGGATGAGCTGCTTTCAAAGCCCGACTTTGGAAAGGAGATTACGTTGGTTGAGGTGGTGGTGCCAATGTTCGATGCGCCTCCTGTTCTGCGCAGGTACCGACAGTAAATAGGCTCGTGGGCTTTCTGTGCTTGTGGATTTAATATTTGTGTTCATGTGCTGTGTCGCGAATCAACAAGTTTTTGTTCGATTCGGGCCGGTGATTGCCGAATTGGGACACTCGTTTCTCATTCCACTTCCTCCTCGTCGTGGCCGCTCCCGTTGTTGTCATGGACGGAGACGGGTCATCGAATGCGGTTGCAGGGCCTTCGACTCTTCCAGACGCGGTTCTTCCGGACGCGATTATCTCCTATCTCCTCCCTGTGGGTAAGTCGTCGCCTTATGCCTGATGCCTGGCTTCACACCAATCGCTTCTGGATCCACTCGTTTCCTTTCATAGGCCCCAGCCGCCCTCCTCCCTATTTCAAGAGCACCGAAGACCTGTTATCAAAGTTTCAACTCCTTTCTGCTTACGATTCTTATGTCCGCCCCTTCCTCCCCCCCGACGACATGTCTCCGGATAAGGGCAAAGGAAAACAACGGGACATGTCGCCCATCCCCCAACCTCACTCCGTGCACATCAATGACCAAGACGACGATGAGCTCGACAGACGGAAGACGAAGAACAGCTACAAACACCTTATAAAGGGGATTCCGGGTTCGATGACCTTATGCATCCAATTCCAACCAGCACTTTTACTCACTCGTCCCACAGGAAAACACTCAACCAAAAAGGATGACTTTTTGACTACCATCATGCAAGTGCCACCAAAACAACGTATTAATATCGTACCCTTCGATTCAGTAACCCAGCGGGATGCCTTCTCTGTCGGCCTTGATGGTTTGAAAGGCGTAGGTCTCATGACTACATCAATACAAAGTTCTTACCAGCATTGACGACGTGACTTCTCAGTGGAACGTGAATACACTTATATCGGAAACCCCGCAAGCCCGAGAGGATAGAAGGAGAAAGGTCAGCAGCCCACTTCTGATCGCCTAACTTACTTATAGGCGATGGGGGCGTGCAGAAGGAACTCAAGAAGCTCGCAAAATCGCATACTTCGGGCAGCTTCGCACAACATACGTCCGCCGCTCCCGCACAAACAGATCGCACCCCTGGCACTCGTACGACAACTCCCAAACCACCCCCTCCAAACCTTGTCAGCCGCCCGCCGATCCCGACTCCAGCTACAGCCACTGCATACCCGGCTCCTCCGGAAAGTGCCCCTTTTGACCTCTCCCAGAAACGTGGAAAGAAGAGAGAGTTAGAAGAATCAACAACGACTGTGATACCCCAACAACATCACAGACAAACCACCCCACCTACGACCACGGTAATTGGTATAAATGGAGTTAGGCCACGACCAGCCAAGAAGCAGCGATTGGTAAGTTGTCCATTGAGCTCGAGAATCATATCACAAAGTGACCTTTGACCACTCTGAAAGGATGTTCAGGGACCGACCCATACAAGAGACCTTCCACTCCAACAACAACCTACCCCTCAGGGAATTTGACACTTACAAGTTTACTGTCGTTTCCCATCTGCCCCCCTATCGTTAGATTACTCTATCTATCACCATAATAATGAGTGCCCGAGCACTGTTATTCATTAATACCATGGGTCTGCAGAAATGTGGGGTATACATAGGCTGGAGGGTCACACTAGCGCCCCCGGTTCGATTTGTTACCAAGAGTGTCTAAACTTGCCTTCCGGTGTCGTGGTTTGGTCTCTGGTAATGCCAAGCTACTCCTCCATGTCTGGGATGAATCGTTGTGCACCGGAGAGTCTGTTTTCCTCGGTCCATCAAGTGATGAGAGAACAGGCATACTAAGCCTTCGGATCCAACCTCTGGATTTCGCCGTTCGGGGATTCTCTTGTGTAGAACCAGTAGACCCGATATATGGTTGGTTATGAGGGCTCACCGGGGAGGGGCTTCGAGTCAAGCCCTGTGGGAGGGACTCGGCACCAACGGATGTCGTACGGTGGGCTACGATCACATTCTGCCGCAGACCAGCTGTTTCCCGGATATTTGCGGGTTGGTTGTGGCCACTTCTGCGGTCGCGAGAGGAGTTTTCGGCTTGAGCACTCGTAGGTCCGATGAGCCCCTGGGGTTCCGACTCATGTTCTTTCGGTCCTTGTTCAAGGTCTCGCTCTTTGAGTAGTAGCTCCTTTCTCATTCTCTCGAACTCAGTACTCGCACCCTATTTACCGGTCAGAAGATACAAGTAAGATAAAAAGCCCCTATGGAACACGCACCAATGTATCGGCGCCGGCCGCGTCCTCGAAGAAAGGTTCAGAGGTTGCCGTCGTATGTGTACGAGACTTTTCCGAACGCGGTGGGAGGTGCTCACCACCGGGTTGATAACGAGTGGCGATGGTTGGCTCACTGACCGGCGGACGGGGGATAGAAGTTGTAGTCTCTCTTGATGGAGTTGAGGACAAAGACTATAAAGTTCATTCGGCTTTCTGAACGCTATAGGTGCACCGATGGTAACTCACATTCTGCGCAAATCTGTTGCGCATAGCGAGTACAACACCACTACTCCGTGGGTTTACCTTGGGTATGTTGGACGAGCTTGACGAACCGGAGGGGGGTAGGGGAGGTCGCCGAATCCCTAATTCCGTATTGTCAGTGGTTAGGATGGTCGCTAATGGGTTGGTAGGAGACCGAGTTTGAAGTGGGTCCAAACGAGATGAATCGGGGTAATACGCGGACGTGTCAGTCCGTATGTCCTTAGTGGGGGATGGAGTTTGGGTTGTTATCGTCCCTGTACCCTCTGTCGGAGTCGTGGGGATCGAGGTAGGTGATTCTTGGGTCGGCAACACAGAAGTTATCTGACGACCATACGATAGATGATTCCCAACAGACCCATCAAGGGAACTTTTGAAAGTCTTTTGCAAGTGTGGCAGAGGGAAGTGAACAGGGGGGGTGGGAAAGTGGTCCAGGGCGGGAATGTCACTCTTCGCAGTCAAACGGTCATGTTGGGATGGATCAAAGTCGGTAGGTGGAGAAGGGAATGCAGGTGGGTGATTAGAGGGAGTATGGTCCCTGCTAGCACCTGGAAGACTGGCCCTGCTGACTGCCAGGTCTGTACCGCTGTTCAGCTCCTCGACAGCAGAAAGGGCCGCCAACGATGGACCTGTTGCAACAGGTACATCGGTATCGGGCAGGTCGTCAGGGACTTCCCCCATCCATCCGCCGTCACAGAGAGAGCGCCATTCCCCAAGCCTACCGATATTGGGGGAAGACTTGCGCACACTTTCACAACAGCGTGTCCATTCGGCATCCGCTATCCTTGCCAGACTTGAGGAAACACCACAGGTCACAGCGGCATGTTTCTGAGCCACAAAATTGGAATGGTTTCTGGAGGAAGTGGTTTCATGTGGGGGTAGAAAGTAAATTGCGTAGCGACTCACAGTTTCTCTTGGGACATCTCAGGTCCAAGCGAACTTAGAAGCTGAATGTACCGCGCGTGTTCCTCGACAGCATCCTTTGCATTCTTCTTCGCCTTCTTCTCATATGTCTGGCCTAGCCAATATCATCACCCTGGACACGTTTGAGAAGATTTGACACAAATACCAGCTTGCTTGATGCGTGCACTTGCACTTGCTATCTTTTCGTCATGCAGTCTTTCTTCCCTCTGGCGGGTCCGGGTCAGGAATTGGGAGCGAGAAGAGAGAGAATTGGGCTCACTGCCAGCTTCCGGAACCACTTCTTAACGTCTTCGTTGATGTTGTCACATTCCTTGTTGGTGATTTTGATAAATTTACCATCGACCTCGGAGATGATCTCAAATATGGCTGCTGTGATGTTCAGTGTATTGTCTGTCCAGCTGTAATGAGAACTACGCAAAGGGTTGGGTAAGAGAGACGATTTTACTCGCGACAGTTGGGCTTGCCCTCATTGAAGCAGCGTCTCGAATTGCCTTTACCAGTTTCTTCTGCAATATGGCCACGGCGTTGGCGGCCTCGCAGTAGCCATTGAGCAAATTTACAACAGTCTCCAAAGATTTGCAGGACTTGTGGACATCTTCTCGTGCCAAATTGGTAGAGAAGTGGTCAGCAACAGACATAGAGTCACGCGTGGGAGAACATGGTATTTTGGGGGGGTTGGGGTGAAGTTCAACATTCAGTAGCAGACTATCTACATATTCTCAGTGAATTTGAATCTTTGGCAGTTAACCCTCTCTTTTGGCCCAATGGATGGGTGGTTGCCTGTGGGGTTAGATACACAACTGGACATCATGAATTGTGGGAGCACGGGATTATCATTGAATACCACATCAGAAAAAAGTAGTGCAGTCTGGTCAGTATTGTTCAGGGACAAGTAAAATTTCAGCACCAGCTAGGATAATTCATGGTAGGAGGGTATCAGGAAAGAGGAATTTTACTTTTCCGTCACTTTTTTCAATCATTTCGTAAGCAAAGGTGGAAAAAAGAGAAAAGTATGTACTTATATAAGCCATGTTGTGAGTTTATACAATTTGAGGCCCGAAAAGCAAAGGAAAAGAAGTGAAGAAAAGTGGGCCATCGAAATAAGTGTTTTGCTATCTTGCTGATGAGATGAGCAACCCCAAAAATCCGGTTGTCATTGTTTACATTTATTTGTCCTTGTCAGGGAACCCCTCCCCAATCCGTGATAATAGGTTATATGTCCTGGACTACACGACTAACCGCGTCTGATGTCGTGGGATATCGGCCGGAAATATCCACCGACATTTGCGCGCGGGATATCCTCGCGACCTCGTCGAGATATCGAGGTGATATTTTACTGGCAAGCGACGTGG